>VOFI01001209.1_pt1 | contig 164000 bp, 152 predicted proteins | sample 5384131 | NCBI WGS metagenome assembly VOFI01 (sample SAMN12384728, study PRJNA508395) | human gut metagenome | isolation source: healthy gut H | host: Homo sapiens | reverse complement strand
GATCTTCGGCCGCCGCATCGACCATAAAACCGTATATAAATCGCTCACCATCCTGATGCTCTCTCTGTTCGCTGTGATCGCTGCCTCCATGACGCTGTTCTACAATACCGGGCCGGAGCTGAACGAGGTGAACAGCGTGTTTGAAGCTGTGTCTGCCTTCGGCACCGTGGGGCTTTCAGTGGGTGTGACGCCGTTGATGAACCCCTTCGCCCGCGTGGTGACGATGCTGACGATGTTCATCGGCCGCGTGGGGCCGGTTTCGCTGGCCATCAGCCTTTCCGCCCGCAAGGACAGTGCCGCGGCACGCCGGGCCGTACAGCCCCAGGCGCACATCAATGTAGGCTGAAGCCGAGGTGACAAAAGTGACTGACAATCAAATGTATAGCCTTTGGAAGCATATGCTCCATACTCTTTCCACCCCTTGTGAATTTCATACTGTTCCACGTTCTCAACGTACGCCTCTCTGGTTTTGCGCATGCGCAAAAAACAATTTCATTTTTGTAAGCAATGCCCAATCGCATATTCCCTCATGCCATATATCTTCTCCTCGCAGGCTCACATTTGAAGAATTCCTTCGTATCCACCCAATTTTTCTTCGCCGTGAACGGGGAGAATCTGTTTCAAAAGACGCTATTGCCGCCACTTACAATCAAGTATATTGGTTTGCACTCATTAAAGAGCTTTTATAGGTGCTGATATATCAAACTTCTCATCTAAAAAACTCTTGACAAACCTCGCGCGGGCCATTAAAATAATAGCAATATGAAAAAATGCAACGACGGGGAAACCGCACACAGTCCCGAGCCGCAGAGAGCTGTTGGCTGGTGAAAAACAGCGCCGGGCGTGATGCGTACTGGCCCCCGAGCAGCAAGCTGAAATGCATTCGCAAAGTAGGCGCAGCCGGGTTTGACACCGTTATCATGTCAGGCTGTTCGCCTGTTTTGCAGGCTGATGGCACGAAGCGGCCGGGTGTTTCCCGGCAACAAGAGTGGTACCGCGAAGCTGATTTTTAAAGCTCCGTCTCTTGGCCCAAACGGCCATGAGACGGAGCTTTTTTCGTTCCCATGGCCATCCCCCAAAACCGAACAGGAAAAGGAGAATGGAACCATGATGCATGCAGACAAGTACAAACCCGGATATTTTCCCGCCCCCCGGTGCGAAATGCGCTGGGCAAAAAAAGACCACATTGAAAAACCGCCCATCTGGTGCAGCGTGGATCTGCGCGACGGCAACCAGAGCCTTATCGTACCCATGAGCCTGGAGGAAAAGCTGGATTTTTTCCGTTTTCTCGTCAAGCTGGGCTTCAAGGAGATCGAGGTCGGGTTCCCCGCCGCCAGCGAAACGGAGTACGAATTTCTGCGCGCGCTCATCGAACAGCACCTCATCCCGGACGACGTGACGGTGCAGGTGCTCACCCAGTGCCGCGACCATATCATCCGCAGAACCTTCGACGCCCTCAAGGGCGCGCCCAGCGCGGTGGTGCATTTCTACAATTCCACCAGCGTGGCGCAGCGCGAGCAGGTGTTTAAAAAATCGAAGGAGGAGATCAGGAAGATCGCCACGGACGGCGCGGCGCTCGTCAAGCAGCTCGCGGCCGAATACGAGGGCAATTTCCGCTTTGAATACAGCCCCGAAAGCTTCACGGGCACCGAACCGGAATACGCGCTGGAGGTCTGCAACGCGGTGCTGGACATTCTGGAGCCCACGGCGGAAAAGCCCGTTATCATCAACCTGCCCGTCACCGTGGCCATGAGCATGAGCCATGTGTATGCCAACCAGATCGAATACATGAGCGACAACCTGAAGTACCGTGAGCACGTCATCCTCAGCCTGCACCCGCACAACGACCGGGGCTGCGGCGTGGCCGACACCGAGCTGGGCCTGCTGGCCGGCGCGGACCGCGTGGAGGGCACGCTGTTCGGCAACGGCGAGCGCACGGGCAACGTGGACATCGTTACCGTCGCCATGAATATGTACAGCCACGGCGTGGACCCCGGGCTGGATTTTTCCGACATGCCCGCCATTGTTGCCGAATACGAAAAGGTCACGCGCATGCATGTATATGAGCGCGCCCCCTACGCCGGAGCGCTGGTGTTCGCAGCGTTCAGCGGCAGCCATCAGGACGCCATCGCCAAGGGCATGAAATGGCGCGAGGAGAAAAACCTTTACGAATGGACCGTCCCCTATCTTCCCATCGACCCCCACGACGTGGGCCGCGAATATGAAACGGACGTCATCCGCATCAACAGCCAGTCCGGCAAGGGCGGCATCGGATATATCCTGGAGCAGAATTACGGCTACGATCTGCCGCCCAAGATGCGCGAGGCGTTGGGCTACGCGGTGAAGGATGTCAGCGACCATCTGCACAAGGAGCTGAACCCCAAGGATGTTTACGGCATCTTTGAAAGCGAGTTTCTCAATAAGGAAACGCCCTTTGCCATTCCCGAGGCCCATTACATCCAGAAAGACGGCATTTACGCGATGGTCACCGTCACGGAAAACGACATTACCATGGAGTATACCGGCAAGGGCAACGGCCGCCTGGATGCGGTTTCCAACGCCATCAAAAAAGGCAGCGGACGGGATTTCTCGGTGCTCACCTACAAGGAGCACGCGCTGGAGACAGGCTCCACCAGCCACGCCGTGGCCTATGTGGGCCTGACGTGGGCCGACGGAGAAACCACATGGGGCGCGGGCCAGCACACGGATATCATGGTGGCCAGCGTCAAGGCACTGGCAAGCGCCATCAACAATCACGAATGGCGCCGGCAGAGCGAACTGTTTTGATTTGACGGAAACACCCGTCCAAAAAACACAACACCGGAGGGAGAAGCAAAACGATGGGAATGACAATGACACAGAAGATCCTGGCGGCGCATGCCGGGCTGGATTCCGTTGTATCGGGCCAGCTCATCATGGCAAAGCTGGATATGGTGCTGGGCAACGACATCACCAGCCCCGTGGCCATCAACGAATTTGAAAAGGCGGGCTTTGACGCCGTGTTCGACAAAACAAAGATCAGCCTGGTGATGGACCATTTCGTCCCCAATAAGGACATCAAAGCCGCGCAGCAGGCCAGGCAGAGCCGCATGTTTGCGGACAAATACGATATCCTGAATTTCTACGATGTGGGGGAAATGGGCATCGAGCACGCGCTGCTGCCCGAAAAAGGCCTTGTGGCCGCAGGCGACTGCGTCATTGGCGCGGACAGCCACACCTGCACCTACGGTGCACTGGGCGCGTTTTCCACAGGCGTGGGCAGCACGGACATGGCCGCTGGTATGGCCACGGGCCAGTGCTGGTTCAAGGTGCCCGCCGCCATCCGTTTCAACCTGACAGGCGCTTTACAGGGCCATGCCAGCGGCAAGGATGTGATCCTGCACATCATCGGCAGGATCGGCGTGGACGGCGCGCTTTATAAAAGCATGGAGTTCGGCGGGCCGGGGCTGGCCAGCCTTTCCATCGACGACCGCCTGTGCATGGCGAACATGGCCATCGAGGCCGGAGCAAAAAACGGCATTTTCGAGGTGGACGACGTGACCCGCGCCTACATGGACGGCCGGGCGCAGCACGCATATACCGTGTATGCTCCCGACGCAGACGCGCCATACGAGCAGGTAATCGACGTCGACCTTTCGGCCATCCGGCCTACAGTTGCCTTCCCCCATCTGCCCGAAAACACAAAGACCATCGACGAGGCTGCGGCGCTGAACGTGAAGATCGACCAGGTGGTCATCGGCAGCTGCACCAACGGACGCTTGTCCGACATGGCCGCGGCGGCGGCCATCCTCAAGGGCAGAAAGGTGGCCCGCCGCGTGCGCGCCATCATCATTCCCGCCACGCAGCACGTCTATAAGGAGTGCATCCGGCTGGGCTATATGGACACGTTCATCGACGCGGGCTGCGTTGTGAGCACACCCACCTGCGGCCCCTGCCTGGGCGGCTACATGGGCGTTCTGGCCGAGGGCGAGCGCTGTGTTGCCACCACCAACCGCAACTTTGTTGGCCGCATGGGCCATACCGCCAGCGAAGTGTATCTCGCAAGCCCGGCCGTCGCCGCGGCAAGCGCCATTGCCGGGCACATCGCCAGCCCGGAGACAGTGTAAGGAGGAACGGCACAATGGTACAGGGCAAAGCACACAAATATCCCGACAACGTGGATACCGACGTCATCATCCCCGCGCGCTACCTGAACACGGCCGACCATAAGGAGCTGGCCGCCCACTGCATGGAGGACATTGACGCGCAGTTCAAGCACAACGTGAAGCCCGGCGACGTGATGGCGGCGGGCTGGAACTTCGGCTGCGGCTCCTCCCGGGAGCACGCGCCCATCGCCATCAGGGAGAGCGGCGTGGCCTGCGTCATCGCCAAATCCTTTGCGCGCATTTTCTACCGCAACGCCATCAACATCGGCCTGCCCATTTTCGAGTGCGAGGCCGCCAGCGACGGCATCGCCGCGGGCGACGAGGTCCGCGTGGATTTCGACACCGGCCTCATCACCAACCTGACAAAAAACGAGACGTATCAGGCCCAGCCTCTGCCCCCGTTCATTCAGAACATCGTGAACAGGGGCGGGCTGCTGAACTCGCTGAAATAATGATCAATCAGGCCGCTCTTGCGCAGGGCGCGGGCGGCCCGGAACGGAGGAATACCATGCGCAAACGCATTGCAGTGATGAAGGGCGACGGCATCGGGCCGGAGATCGTAAACGAGGCGCTGAAGGTGCTGGAGACCGTAGCTTCAAAATACGGCCACCATTTTGCCTATAATTTTGTTGATATCGGCGGCGTGGCCATCGACAACTACGGCACGCCCCTGCCCCAGGCGACCATCGACGCCTGCCTTGAGGCGGACAGCGTGCTGCTGGGCGCGGTGGGCGGCCCCAAGTGGGACGGCGTGCCCGGGGACAAGCGGCCGGAAAAGGGCCTGCTGGGCATCCGCAGCGCCATGGGCCTGTTCGCCAATATGCGCCCGGCTAAGCTGTTCCCGCAGTTGGCCGGCGCGAGTCCTCTGCGCGGGAACATCGTGGCGAAAGGCATTGACTTCATGGTGGCGCGGGAATTGATCGGCGGCGTGTACTTCGGCGAGCACAAAACCGAGACCGTAAACGGCGAGCGCGTGGCCACAGACGTGATGCCCTATGCTGAGCATGAGATCGAGCGCATTCTGCGCGTGGGCTTTGAAACGGCCATGAAGCGCCGCAATAAGCTGACGGTGGTGGACAAGGCGAACGTGCTGGACACCAGCCGCCTGTGGCGCGCCGTGGCCGCGCGCGTGGCCGGGGACTACCCGCAGGTAGAGGTCAACTATATGTATGTGGACAACGCGTCCATGCAGATCGTGAAAGACCCGTCCCAGTTTGACGTGATCGTGACGGAGAACATGTTCGGCGATATTCTTTCGGACGAAGCCAGCATGATCACGGGCAGCATCGGCATGATTCCGTCCTCCAGTTTGGGCGAAGGCACGCGCGGGCTGTATGAGCCAATCCACGGCAGCGCGCCGGACATTGCCGGGCAGGACAAGGCCAACCCCATCGGCACCATCCTGTCCGCCGCGATGATGCTGAAATACTCCTTCGGCCTTGCAGAGGAAAGCGACGCCATTGAGGCCGCGGTGAACCGGGTGCTGGAAAAAGGCCTGCGCACGGGCGACATGATGAGCGAGGGCTGCACGCCTGTGGGCTGCAGGGCCATGGGCGACGCCATCTGCGCGGAAATTTGAGCGCACACGAACAAAGCATGCCGGTGTGGAGGATTCTGTTTTTTTCACCGGCGTGCTTTGGGGAAAGTATAAAGAGCTTGGGGACAGGGACCCCGGCCGCTGCGTTATCTGGCGCAGGGCCGGGGTTCCCCGTTTTTATTGGGCCGCGCGCCGATGTACCGCGTGCCTTTTTCCCTTCTGCCCGCCGTGCCGGGCCGGGCGCAGGCAAAGCCTGCCGTATTCATAGCAGCGCCGGCACATATACTCCTGAAGCTCCTCGTAGCTCTCCACCATTGCAAGCAGGTCCGGGTCTTCATCATCCGTGCCCAGGCGCCGGGCGATGCGTTCCCGCGCATCGCCCGCCCTCTGCCAGATGCGGCTTGCTTTTGAACCGGGACGAAACTCATGCCGAACAATGTGGGAAAGCGGCACACGGTATCCTTCCAGGACATATTCACCGTACATCAGGCCATAAATGATTTCGAAAAAACCCATATTTTCCCCTTTCCTCACTGGTAACCACAAGTTGATAATTCTCAGTATAAAGGCCATAAATCAATCTGTCAAATAGGAAAATTGATTTCTTGCATAGTACATAAATTCCGCTCTCATCTGTAAACTTAATACAGGTGGTGAACGGATATGGACGATAAAAATTTACAATACAAGCGAGAACTCGGTCTGAACATCAAGCACTACCGTTTAAAAAGCAATTACACTCAAGAACAATTGGCCGAAAAAATCGGCATCGGCCCCAAACATCTCAGCCGCCTTGAAACGGCCAAAATCGGCATTTCGCTGGACACTTTGTTCGACATTGCCGACGCACTTGAAATTGAGCCTTATCTGCTTTTGAAGTTCCGCTAAACCGCCGCGGCCGAACCGCGGCGGTTTCCCTGTGTTTTGGGGAACCCGTCTTTTTCGCGCATCAGTATTGTGCTATAATTATAACCGTTCTTTTTGTAAAAATGCCAAAGGAGTTCTTACAATGGGTATCATGGCACAAATCGGCATCGTGCTTGCGGTCTGCCTGGTAGGCGAGGGCATCGCGGCGCTGCTTCCCATCCCCTTCCCCGCCAGCGTCATCAGTATGGTGCTGCTGTTCCTCCTGCTTGCCGCAAAGCTGCTTCGCCCCCACCACATCAAAGAAAAATCCAATTTTCTCATCACCAACATGGCCTGTTTTTTTGTGCCCGCCGGCGTGGGTATCCTGCGCTATGCGGATGTGCTGTGGGCCAACCTGCTGCCGCTGCTGGCCATCTGCTTCATCACCACGCCGCTGGTGTACGGCGTTACGGCCTGGGCCGTGCAGCTCACCATGCGCGCCATTCAGAAAAAGGAGGCCCGTCATGATTGAGGCTGTCACCACCTCGCCGCTGTTCGGCATCGTGCTGTGCATCGGCACGTTCCAGATCGGGCGCTGGGTCCAGAAAAAAACAGGGCTGACACTGGCAAACCCGCTGGTCATCGCTATTCTGCTGTGCATCGGCGTGCTGCTTATATTCGACATTCCTTACGAGGATTTCGCCATTGGCGGCGATATCGTGAACATGATGCTCGGCCCCGCCACGGCTGTGCTCGCCTTGAACATCTACAACCAGTATGCCGTGCTCAAGCGCCACTTCGTACCCGTTTTAGTGGGCTGCACCGCGGGCAGCCTGTTCAGCCTGGCAAGTGTGCTGCTGCTGTGCCGCCTGTTCCGGCTGGACGAAGCCGTCACCGCCGCGCTGCTGCCCAAAAGCTGCACCACGCCCATCGCCGTAGGCATTGCCGAAAGCCATGGCGGCATCGCGGCCATCACCATGGTGGCCGTGCTCGTCACCGGGTTCATCGGCGCGGTGTGCGCCCCTTTGTTCGCCAAGCTGATGCACGTGACGGAGCCTGTGGCCGAGGGCCTTGCCATCGGCGCATGCAGCCATGCGCTGGGCACCACAAAGGCGGCGGAGCTGGGCGAAGTTCAGGGGGCGATGAGCGGCATCGCCATCGGCGTATGCGGGCTGATCACCGTGGTCGCGGCGCTGTTTCTGTGAGCACGGCATACCGGAGCATTCAAAAAGCGCGTGTGGGCTTCCACACGCGCTTCATTTTTATACCGTTTTATTGCCCGCAGCCCGGACCGGGCTGCACGGCGGCTGCCTATTCATACAAAACCTGCCCCGCAAACACACAGACCACCCGCTTCAGATCCGGGTGCTCCGCCATCAGCTGGTGCGCTGCCGTCAGCACGGCGCCCGCGCTGGGCGAAGCCGGAATGGCGTCTGTCTCCAGCACCTCACGCGCCGTGACGTTGGCCGTATGGCTGGGCACGGCCATCACGGCATCCACGATGTACGGGTTATAGTTTTCCGGCACAAAGCCCGCGCCCAGGCCCGGGATGTTGTGCCGTCCGATGTACCCGCCGCCGATGGCCTGGCTCTCGTAAGGCTCTACGGCAACCACCTTTACATCCGGGTACCATGCCTTGATGTATTCGCCCACGCCCGTAATAGTGCCGCCGCTGCCTACGCCCGCAACAACCGCGTCCAGCGCGCCGCCCGTTGCCTTGGCGATGTTCGGGCCCGTTACACGGCGGTGAAATTCAGCGTTCAAGTCATTGTCGAAATAGTTCAGGAAATAGCCGCCCGTCTGCTCCACGGCCTCCTGCGCGCGCTGCTCCACGCCCCTGCGGCCGTAAACATAGTTGGAAAGCACGATTTGCGCGCCGAACTTCGTCAGCATCTGCTGGCGCTCCAGCGGCACGGTGGCCGGCATGCAGAGCATCAGCGGGTGGCGGCTGTGGGCGCAGGCCACGGCCAGCGCCACGGCAAAGCTGCCGCTGGAACACTCGATCACCGTCTGGCCCGGCTGCAAAAGGCCTTTTTCCGTGGCCAGAGCCAGCATTCCTTCGGCCAGCGCGTCCTTTGCGGAGCCCGTCGTCCCGCCGTAGGCCAGATATGCATACAGGGAATCCGGCAGATCGTACTTCGCACAGTACCCGGAAAGCGCCACCACGGGGCGGCTGTACAGCGTTTCATAATAGCTTTTGTGGATATTCAAAACGAAACAGCTCCCTTCCCGGCGAAACCGCACACAATATCACGATTATTATACTATAAAATCCCAGTTTTGGGAATGCGTTTTCCATAAAATTTGCATTTCGCCGCCGGCATGCGCCAAGCGCACAAAAAGCTGCAAAAAAAATGGGCAAACCGCTGAAAAGGCCTTGACTTTACACCGCATGTGCGGTATAATGAACAAGCTGTGTAAAGTGGTTTGCTTTACACAATGATTTTGAGAAAAGGAGCGGCCGCGGTGGTTACAAAAAACCTCGAAATTTCGTACCTGCTTGATTTTTACGGCGACGTGCTGACGGAAAAACAGCGCGACGTGATGGAGCAGTATTACAACGACGACCTCTCCCTTTCTGAGATCGCGGACAACTTCGGCATCACCCGCCAGGGTGTACGCGACGCCATCAAGCGCGGCGAGGGTACGATCCTGGAGCTGGAGGACAAGGTCGGCTTTGCGCGGCGGTACCGCGCTGTACAGGAGGGCATTGAATCGCTGGAGCAGCTCGCCCGCGACATCAATTTCTACAACAACAACAATTACGCGATGTCCGAGGACATCCACCGCGCTGCGGACGAGATGCTGCATATCATCAACCGCATGAGCGAGGCGTGAACAGCGCTGCATAACGAACGGAAAGCGAGGCGTGCCGCCGATGGCATTTGAGAGTTTAAGCGATAAGCTGGCTTCGGTATTCAAAAAGCTGCGCGGCAAGGGCAAGCTGACCGAGCAGGACATTAAGGACGCTATGCGCGAGGTGCGCATGGCCCTGCTGGAAGCGGACGTCAACTATAAAGTTGCGAAAGATTTTATCGCCGGCGTCACCCAGCGCGCCATGGGACAGGAGGTCATGGAGAGCCTGACCCCTGCGCAGCAGGTCATCAAGATCGTCAACGACGAGCTGACGGAACTGATGGGCGGCAGCGAGGCCGCGCGCATCCACATCAAGTCCAAGCCGCCGACGGTGATCATGATGTGCGGCCTGCAGGGTGCGGGCAAAACCACACATACCGCCAAGCTGGCCAAACACTTTATCAAGGAGGGCCACCGCCCGCTGCTCGCCGCATGCGATATTTACCGCCCCGCCGCAGTCGATCAGCTGAAGATCGTAGGCGAAAAGGCCGGTGCGCCGGTGTTCGCCCTTCCGGGTGAAAAGCCCGAGGCCATTGCCAAAAAGGCCGTGGCCCACGCAAAGGACTACGGGAACGACATCGTCATCCTCGACACGGCGGGCCGCCTGCATGTGGACGGGGACCTGATGGCCGAATTGCAGCGCATCAAGGAAAACGTCCAGGTGGACGAAACGCTGCTCGTCATCGACGCAATGGCCGGCCAGGACGCTGTGAATGTAGCCAAAAGCTTCTCTGAAAGCACCGGCCTGGACGGCGTTATCCTGACGAAGCTGGATGGCGATACCCGCGGCGGCAGTGCGCTTTCCGTGCGTGCCGTTACAGGCAAGCCCATCAAATTCGCGGGCGTGGGCGAAAAGCTGGACGACCTGGAGGTATTCCATCCCAGCCGCATGGCCAGCCGCATTCTGGGCATGGGCGACGTACTGACGCTGATTGAAAAAGCGCAGGACACCGCCGACCAGAAAAAGGCCGAAGAAACCGCCAAGCGCCTGATGCAGAACAAATTCGACATGAACGATATGCTGGATCAGTTCGAACAGGTAAAGAAAATGGGCGGCGCTGCCGCCATGATGTCCATGTTCCCCGGCGCGGGACGCATTTCGGACGACGAGCTGGACAAAAGCGAAAAAGAGCTTGGCCGCATGAAGGCTATCATCCAGAGCATGACAAAGGGCGAACGCGCCAAACCCTCTATCATTGACCCCAAACGCAAGCGCCGCATTGCCGCCGGCAGCGGAACGCGCGTGGAGGACGTTAACCGCCTGCTTCGCCAGTATGAACAGATGCAGAAGATGATGAAGCAGTTCAAAAAGAACCCCAAGGGGTTTGGGCGCGGCATGAAAGGCCTGGGCGGCATGTTCCGCTAAGCGCCGCTTTTATTTCGGTAATCACGGGGCTTTGCCCCGCTGATATACAGTTTTTAAAAAATTACAGGAGGTGACAGGATTGGCTGTTAAAATCAGACTGCGCCGCATGGGCGCGAAGAAGGCTCCGTTCTACCGTGTGGTTGTTGCGGATTCCCGCTTCCCCCGCGACGGCCGTTTCATCGAAGAGATCGGTTACTATGACCCGACCAAGGAGCCCGCTGTTGTCCAGATCGACGCTGAGAAGGCGAAGAAGTGGATCGCGACCGGCGCTCAGCCCACCGATACCGTTCGTGTTCTGCTGAAGAAGAACGAGATTCTGTAATCGTGAAGGAGCACACAATGGAAGAGCTATTATTAGCAGTCGCCAAAGGCCTTGTGGAAGACAAGGACGCCGTAAAGGTTACGGTGGACGAGGCCAATGAGGACGGAATCATCGTGTATCACCTCACCGTTGCGGAGGACGACATGGGCCGCGTCATTGGCAAGCAGGGCCGCATCGCCAAGGCGATCCGCGTGGTCATGCGTGCTGCCGCCGTGCGCGAAGGCACCAAGGTCATGGTGGAGATCGGCTAAAATACGGTTCGGCCGCCAACGAAAATGGCTGTCGCAAAGTGCTTTTGAAGGGCATTTTGCGACAGCCATTTTTTGGTTTCCACTGCTTTCGTTACAACGCGGATACAAAAAACGTCTATATTGAATACAGCAGACAGAGCCGGACATATCCGGGAAACATCCACGCAAGGAGGAGCTTCTATGAAAAAACATGTCTGTGCCGCCGCGCTGGCGCTGTGCTTTGTTCTGGCCGCGTGTGCGCCGGAGCCGGGCGCTTCTTCCGCCTCCGTGCCATCCTCTTCCGCCGCAGCCTCCTCCCTGCCGCCGGCTTCCGGCACGGCCGGACAGGCAGCGCCGCCTTTGGACCTTCCCTATGAAAAGATTCAGCCTGTGGCGGATCACGCCACACCGTACCCGTACCTTGCCTGCGGCTTTGACGGCAGCGGACCTGTGTATTACACCATGTGCCGAGGCGGCCTGTGGGGCCTGATGCGGGAAGATTTCACCGTTGTGCTGGAATGCCGCGCACCGCAGCCCGTGGCGCGGTGCCATCTGGGGCACTGGTCATGGGGCAGCGACGGAATGAACTGGGATGAACTGGATGCAGTCAACGCCCGCTTGTCCGAAACCGGGGACGGCGCATTGGAAGTGGGGCACGGCGGCAGCGGCACACTTTTTTATTGGGACGTGGCCGCATCCGCGCCCGGCTTCTGCCGGACGGGTGAAGCCGCACAAGCCCCTTCTCCTGTCACCGCCGCCGATTATGAGCGATACGGCGTATTCCTCCCCGTTCAGCTTTCCGTCATGGCTGAAAGCGAGATGACGGGCGGGCTGTATCCCCAGCCCATCGGCAGCGCTTTCTGCTACAATTTCGCCGGGCCCGCCGAGGCGGATGCGCCGCACCTGCTCACCGAAGAAGCCTACGAGGCTGCGGGCTGGTTTCGGGAAGGACTCGGCTCCGTATATAAGAATGGCAAGACCGCCTATCTCAACGCCGAAGGCCGGGCCGTGACGGATTTTCTTTACGACGGCGTGTGGGCGGTTCGCTGCGCCACACAAAGCGTGCTGGACGAAAAAACAGCCACTTATGCAGACGAGGCCGTGTATGCCCGCCCGGGCTGCGGCTACCCGCTTCGCAGCGGCTACGCCCCCGTGTGCCGGGACGGGCTTTGGGGCTTCCTCAATGCCGACGGCGCGGAAGCCGTTCCCTGCCGCTACGAATACGCCTGTCCCACGCCGGATGGTCTTGCACTGGTACGCGAAAACGGCGTGTGGAGCCTTGTTGAGCCCGCGGCACTGGCGGCGTGAACTCCGTTTTCGCGCCTGCGGCGCCACTGTGAAGTCCGCCGGGCAAGCGGCTGCCGCCCACCTTTCCGTACGTCTTGTGCAGCCTCGACCGCCGCACGCTGCCGCCCGCGTGCGCCCTTTTCCCCTGCGCGAAACAGCACCGCGCCCATCCCGGCAGGAACCGGGCGGGGCGCGGTGCTGTTTTTTGTCTTTGCCCATGCTGACACGGCAGTCATCTGCACAGGCAGCGCCCGCCGCGAAGCGGACGGAATGGCACGTATGGTCCAATACCGTCCGGGATTTTTTCGTGCCTGTTCACTCGTTTTCCGGCCCGCCGCCCGCCGCAGTGCGCTGTGTTTCATAGCCGTCCAGAAAGCTGCGGAGCTGCCCGTCTTGCGTCCATCCCAGCGCCATGTTCAAATTGACATGATGCATGCTTCGGAAGATATTTACGTCTGCCTGCGGATTCGTTTTGCGCAGTGCCGCAATGAGAGCCTTTGTTTCGCTGCGTGCGCCGTGCATGCCTTCATCCGCTTCCTGCTCGGTGAAACGGCAGGCGCACTGCAGAAATGTCAGACCGTTGTAGCGTTTCCACGCCAAAATATCCGTCTCACGCACCAGGTACAGCGGACGGATAAGCTCCATACCCGGATAACTGGTGCTGTGCAGCTTCGGCATCATGGTCTTGACCTCCGCGCCCCACAGCATGCTCATAAGCGTCGTTTCGATCACGTCGTCGAAATGGTGCCCCAGCGCGATCTTATTGCAGCCCAGCGCCCGTGCATTTTTATACAGATGTCCGCGCCGCATGCGCGCGCACAGATAACACGGCGACTGTTCGATATTCACCACTGTGTCAAAGATATCCGTCTCGAAAATATGCAGCGGCACCCCCATGAGCGCGGCGTTGCGCTCGATCATGGCGCGGTTTTCCGGGCGGTAGCCCGGGTCCATACACAAAAATTCCAATTCAAACGGAACGTCGCTGTGCTTTTGCAGCTGCTGCATGCATTTGGCAAGCAGAAAGCTGTCCTTTCCGCCGGAAATACACACCGCGATGCGGTCCCCCGCGTTCACCAGCCGATAGTCCTTACAGCCGCCGATGAACCGATGCCAAATGGGTTTCTTGTATTTTTTGATGATGCTGCGCTCTATCTCTACCGTCTTTTCCATGGGTCAGCGCCGGATGTCCAGCGTTTCCAGCACCGCGCCGTCCATATCCTTCGTGGTGAACACGCCGTCCTCATACACCATATAGCTGTGAACGCCGTCGCCTTTTGGAAGCGCCATGCTTCCGGGGTTCAGGAAGAAATAAGCGCCCCGGTCCGCCGCAGCACGCACGTGGGTATGGCCGTGGATGAGTACGTCGCCCGGGTTGAAATTGGGCAGATTTTCCTCGTTGAACAAATGCCCGTGAGTAACGAACACCATGCGTCCTTCCAGAAACAGAGCCATGTAATCCGCCATGATGGGAAACTCCAGCACCATCTGGTCCACCTCAGCGTCGCAATTGCCGCGCACAGCCAGCACCTGTGTTTTCAGGCCGTTCAGAATGGCCGTCACTTTTTTGGGATCGTACTCCCGGGGCAGGTCGTTGCGGGGGCCGTGGTACAGCAGGTCGCCCAGCAGGACAGTCTTGTCGGGCGCCTCGTTCCGAATCAGCTCCTCCAGCTTTTCTGCGTAATAGGCTGAACCGTGGAGGTCGCTTGCAAACAACAGTTTCATTGGTATCACCTCAATTGTATAGTATAAACGATTTGCGCCGAAACTGGAAGATTTTTTGCGCAAAACATGGTAGAATGAGGGCAGACGAGCCATACGAAGGACAGAAAGGAACGAACGCCATGAAATCAGTTTTCTATTACGACACTCCCATCGGCAGGCTGGGCCTCGCGGAAAACGGCCGCGCTGTCACAGACGTGCTGCTGCACGGCGAACACCCGGCGGATGCGGAGATACGGGAAACGCCCTTGCTGCAAAAGGCCGCGGAGCAGCTTGCGGAATATTTCGGCGGCCTGCGCACGGAGTTCGAGCTGCCGCTGGAGTTTGAAATCGGTACACCCTTTGAGCGTACGGTCTGGCAGGCGCTGTCCACCATCCCCTATGGAGAAACACGCAGTTATGCGGACATCGCCCGGCAGATTGGCCGTCCTGCCGCCTGCCGGGCGGTGGGCCGCGCCAACGGGCGCAATCCGCTTTCCATCTTCGTGCCCTGCCACCGCGTTATCGGCGCATCCGGACAGCTGACGGGATACGGGGGAGGTCTGGATAAGAAAGAAGCACTGCTGCGCCTGGAAGGCGTTTTGCTTTGACCATTCCGCCGGAAGGCAGCATTGAAAAGGACCGTCCTGTTCTCACAGGACGGTCCTTGTTGTAGGCCGAAAAACCTTCTGCAATATTCGCAATATATTGGCTTCAGCGCCCAATGCCGAAATACCTTGCAGCATTGTTAAAGCTGATATCGCGCACAATGCCGCCCAGCATCTCCATATCGGCCGGATACTCGCCGTTCTCTACCCAGCCGCCGATCAGTTCACACAGAATGCGGCGGAAATATTCGTGGCGGGTGTAGCTCAGGAAGCTGCGGCTGTCCGTCAGCATACCCACGAAGTTGCCCAACAGGCTCAGGTTGGCCAAGCTGGTCATCTGCTCCTGCATGCCCGTCTTTGTATCGTTGAACCACCAGGCGCTGCCGTGCTGGACCTTACCCGCCACTTCAGTGCCCTGGAACGCGCCGATGATGGTATCCAGCAGCTGGTTGTCCGCCGGATTCAAACTGTACAGAATGGTGCGGGGCAGCTCGCCTGTTTCCTCCAGCGCGTTCAGCACACCGGCCACGGCCTCGCCGCAATTGACAGTGTTGATCACGTCGTAACCGGTGTCCGGGCCGAGCTTCGCAAACATTTTCTTGTTGGGGTTGCGCAGACAATTATAGTGCAGCTGCATCACCCAGCCGCGCTTTGCATACTCACGGCCGCAGAACAGTAGCAGATCCGTCTTGAACAGCTCGACCTCCTCCACGGTGAGGGCTTCGCCGTTCATCCCCTTGCTGAACACCATATCCACCGCAGCGCGGTCCGCCGGGCGGTAAATGACATAGTCAAGGCCGTGGTCGGACGCGCGGCAGCCCGCGGCGTCAAAATGGTCGATGCGGGAGGCCAGCGCGCACTCCAGCGCGGCGCTGTCTTTGATCTCGCAGCCGCACACCTCGGCCAGCTTCGCAATATACTCCTTCCAACCCGCCTTGTCGATGTTCAGAGCCTTGTCCGGGCGGAAAGACGGCGCCACCACAGTGGTAATGGACGGATCTTCCTTGATTTTCTGATGCCATTCCAGAGAATCCACAGGGTCGTCTGTGGTACCGACAAAGGCCACGTTGCTCTGGGCGATCAGCCCGCGCACGCTCATGCCCGCCTCCTTCAGCTTTTCGTTGCACAGATTCCAGACCTCTTCGGCTGTTTCTCCATTCAGAGCGCCCTCATAACCGAAGTACTTTTTCAGCTCCAAATGGCACCAATGGTACATGGGGTTTCCGATGGCACGAGGCAGAGCCTCGGCAAATTTCTGGAATTTCTCCCGGTCCGGCGCGTCGCCCGTAATGTACTTTTCCTCCACGCCGTTGGAGCGCATCACACGCCATTTGTAATGGTCGCCGCCCAGCCACACCTGGGTGATGTTCTCAAACCGGCGGTCCTCGAAGATCTCCCGCGGGCTGACGTGGCAGTGATAGTCGATGATGGGCATATCCGCCGCATATTCATGATAGAGCTTCTGCGCCGTGGGAGTGGAAAGCAAAAAATCCTTGTCCATAAAGGGTTTCATTGGGATCGTTCCTCCTGTTCATTTTATTCCGGGCGCCGCATTTTGCACACGGGAACACCGCAAAACACCGGCCCTTTTATCTGCTGTCTCAAGTTTACCATACGGATTTGTAATAGAAATTGCTATTATTCCAGCTCAAAGCCCAGAGCAGGAGCATTTGCGCGGATGATGTCCAGCAGGAACTCGCCGTCGTAACGAACGAACTCTACGTGATGGTTGTGGTAGTACAGATCGATGCCCTCTTCCTTCAGCTTCAGAGCATACTCATTTGCTTCCTTGGCGAAGTCCATGGCCTTCTCGTAGCTGCCCATGCAGGTCATCGGCAGCATGCCGATGCGCAGCATATCGCAGTCCAGCTTGCGGCAGTCCTCAACGATCTTCTTGAAATCGTCCGGGTTGTTCAGATATTCGCCGGGCATACCGGGCACCATGGGAGAGGTGGATGCGGTGCAGGAAGAAACATTCATACCAAGCTCGTCGATGGACTTGCGGAAACCCGCCACGTTCTCCGGCGTCATGGGCACCTGAGAGATCTCGATGCAGTGATAACCGATATCGGCCAGCTTGCCCATGCTCTCGTATGCGTCAAAGTGAGGCATCTTAGCGGGGGCGATGGTGCTCATCTGAACGCCGATCAAACCTTTGTTTGCCATGGTTCATTTCTCCTTCTATCTGTGTTTTTGCGGTCACGGAGCAACGGGATGGCCAGCCTTGCTGCTTGCATGGATGGCATCGATCAGCCGGATGCTCATTTCCGCATCTCTTACATGGATGTAATCGTCTGTGTTATTCTCGATGGCGCGGTAGAACTTGTTGATCAGGATGCCATGAGAAGCGCCAAAATAGAACTTGGCACCGGGCAGCTTCTCATTCTCGCACAGCCTGGTGCGCACGCCATCTGCATCAATCCGGAACAGGGCATCATCCTCGATCAGGAAGGAAGCCTTTTCACAGGCAACCTTGATCTGGACGCTCTCGTTGGTGTAATCACAGTTGGTGGCAAAGAAAACACCGTTTGCACCATTGGCAAAGTGCAGGCGGGCAGCTACGGTGTCCTCGACCTCAATGCCATAATCTGCCAGCTGATTCACCGAGCCATGGATGGCATCGATGTCGCCGCACAGATAATACAGCAGATCCAGCGTGTGAACACTCTGGTTGATCATACAGCCGCCGCCGGCCGTTTCCCACTTGCCGCGCCAGGGCTGTTCGTCATAGTAAGCCTTGCCGCGGAACCAGGGCACAAAGCCGCGGCAGCCGATGACCTTGCCATATTCGCGCCATCGATGATCTTTTTCAGTTCAACGGTGGTGCGGTTCAGACGATTCTGCAGGCAGATGCCGATCTTGACCTCAGGGTGCGCAGCCTCAAATTCCACGAACTCCTTGGCCTGTGCGGTGTTCAGACCCACCGGCTTCTCGCAGAAGACATTCACACCGTGGGAAGCAAAGTACTCCGACACGGGCACATGCAGGTAATGCGGCAGGCAGAGATGTACCACATCGGGATGCTCCTTTTCCAGAAGCTCCTCATAGTCCGTATAGAACGGCACGGCCTTTGCTGCAGCAGGCAGCTTTTCCTGCACAGCGGGATTGTTATCGCACACGGCACACAGTTCGATCTCAGGATTTGCCACAATGATGGGCAGATGAACCTGAAAGATGGTGCCGCAGCCAATGATCGCAGCTCTTTTCATGGAAACGCAACTCCTTGTAAGCCTGGAACAGGCATTGCTTTTTTTCAGGGATACTGATTACTCGCGGACGGGGAACTTGCCCTCAGCCTCGATCAGCTTGTTCAGCTCAGCAGCATACTCCTCGGGATCGCAGGGGTTGGAGACCTCGCGGCCGGTCCATGCAGACAGCTGGCTGCTGTTTGCCAGGTTGACACCGTTGATGCCGTCCTCGCCGGGAGCCAGCAGCGGGCTGCCGGTCAGGATGTGAGCAGCAAAGTTCTGCATAACGGTGGTGTGCTGGAAGCCCCAGCCATCGTTGTTCTCAAAGGTCTCTTCAGTGTACAGCTTGGAGCCTGCACCGTTGCCGCTGGTCAGCATGGCAACTTCCATCATGCTCATGTGCTCGTTCAGGTAATCCTCGGTGCAGGGGTTGCCTTCCTTATCGATGTAGTGGTAGACGTGAGCGGTCTTGCTGTCCTCAACAACGATCTTGCCGCCGTCCAGGTCGATCTCCAGCCGGTCGGTGCCGATGGCATCGTGGGTGCAGGTGATAAAGCTGCCGGTAGCGCCGTTAGCGAACTCGACCAGCATGGTCACGTCGTTCTCAACGCCGATGTCACGATGGCAGCCGTTGATGTTCTTGGAGGTGACCTTCGTGGGGATGCCGCAGATCCACTGCCAGAGGTCGAGCTGGTGCGGAGCCTGGTTCACCAGAACACCGCCGCCTTCGCCGCCCCAGGTGGCGCGCCATTCGCTCTGCTGGTAGTAGCTGTCCGGACGCCACCAGGTGTTGATGATCCAGTTGGAGCGGCGGATCTCGCCCAGCTCGCCGGAGGCAACGATCTCCTTGATCTTCTGGTACAGCTTATTGGTGCGCTGGTTGAACATGATGCCGAAGGAAACCTCGGGATGAGCCTTAGCGCAGGCGATCATCTTCTGAACATCCTTGCTGCGGACACCGGCGGGCTTCTCGCACAGAACGTTCATGCCATGCTCCATAGCGTAGATGGCGATCTCGTGATGCAGATAGTGCGGAACCGTGGTGATAACGGCGTCCACTGTGCCGGAGGCAACCATTTCCTTCCAATCCTTGAAGAACATCGGGGTACTGCTCCTTGCACATCTTCTCCTTTCTCGGGGTCGATATCACACAGAGCGCCCAGTGCGCAGTTGTCCGGGCACGGTGCGCAGACCATGCCGGGGAACGGAGCGGGAGCGTTGGTCAGGAAGCGAGCATAGCTGCCGCCCTGAGCACCGATACCGATCAGGCCATAACGAATCTTTCCTTCAGTCTTTTCCATTTGAATCTTCTCCTTTTTTTCTGTTACGTTAGAATTTTGCCAGAATATCGCACAGTGCGTGATACTGTGCGGCGTAACCTTCAGCACCGTTTTTGTACTTGTTCTCACGGATGATGTTCTTTGCATCCGTGGTCTACCCCTTTTCTTGCCGATTGGTTGTTGTGCCATGATTCATCAGGGCAGCATGGTCCAAAATTAGGTACTATGTCAAGTATAGCACACCGATTTGCAACCGTGATTGCTATTATTGCTTGACACATTGCGAAAATTGTCTTAAACTGTTTACAAGGCTATCATACTTTATCATTAAGGGTGATCGAGCCGCCGAATGCCGGTTCAGGCTGAGGAAAGGCAGGGACTGTGTTGGGAAATAAGATCCAGAAATTCACCGTGCGCCAACAGATGCTCACCAATAACTACGAGATCTACCGTTACCGGGATTCCTATCTGAATAACGTGGCGCTGCATCATCATGATTTCTATGAAGTATACCTGTTTTTAAACGGGAACGTCAATTATACCATCGAGAGCCGGAACTACCATCTTCTGCCGGGGGATATCCTGCTCATCAGCCCGCTGGAGCTGCACCAGCCCCGCATCACGCTGGAAAAGCATCCCTACGAGCGTATCGTGCTGTGGGTGAACAAAAGCTTTCTGGAGCAGTTCAGCACGCCCCACACCACGCTGACGCACTGCTTCGATTCCACCGTGCCCGGCCACACCAATCTGCTGCGTCTGGCGCCCACGCCGCGCCAGCATGTGACAGACCTGATGGAGCGCCTTGTGGCCGAGACCAACAGCGCCGATTACGGCTCGGACCTTGCTTCCATCGGCTGCCTCATCCAGCTTCTGGTGGAGCTGAACCGGCAAGCGGCCAACTCCGCCCAGCACCACGAGCTGACGGATAAGTCCGGGCCGATCGTGACGAACGTGCTCAACTATATCAACGACCACTATCACGAGGAGCTTTCCCTCGACATGCTGGCCTCGCGCTTCTTTGTCAACAAATATCACCTGTCCCATGAGTTCAACCGCCTTGTGGGCACCAGCATCTACCGCTATGTCATTCAAAAGCGGCTTGTCATTGCAAAACAGATGCTTTCGGACGGCCTGCCGCCCACCGACGTCTACCAGCACTGCGGCTTCGGGGATTACTCCAATTTTTACCGCGCTTTCAAGGCCGAATACGGCATCAGCCCCAAGGATTTCTCCGGCACGGCTCAAACGAACGGCTCAGGCTCCAAATAAACGCGGCGCCGGCGCGCCTGCTTCCGGCATACAAAACGCGCCCTGGATGGTTTCCGGGGCGCGTTTTTTTACCACAGCCGCAGCTGGCCGTCCGTCTCCCGCCGCTCCAGCTCCGGCGGCGTTTCGTGCAGCAGGCGGCGCGCGGTTTGTTCATCCTCCAGCCAGGGGCGCACCTCCTGTGCGCGCAGCACCAGCGGCATACGGTGGTGCACCGGGGCCACGCTGGCATTGGCCTGCGTCGTCAGGATGCAGTACCGCGCCTCTCCCCCGAACACGCCGTACAGCGCCGCCATATACAGCTCCGTCCGGGCGGGCATACGGAAAAGATATCTGCGTTTATCCGCGTCCCATTCATAAAAGCCGGTGGCCGGCACCACACACCGCCGGGCGGCCACGCCGTCACGAAACATGGGCCGTTCCTCGGCCGTCTCGGCCCGGGCGTTGATGACATTCCTTCCCCCCTGCATACCGGGAAAGCCCCAACCCATCACCGCGGGAACGACCTTCCCCTCCCGCAAAACAAGCACCGGCGCGCCGTCCGAGGGGAACACCTCATCCCGCGGCGCCTGCGCACCCGCCTTCCGCACCGCCTCCCGGATGCGTGCCAGCATCCGGCTCTCCTCCCAGGAAAACTGATACCGTCCGCACATGGTATTCGCCCCTTTCTTTCGCGGCGCGCTTCGGCCGCCGCCCGCTGAAACATCAATACCAGTATGCCCTGTGGTGCGGGCAAAACGCAGCGCCGCGGCAAAATACCGGCCGGGGCGCCCCGCCGCCCGGCCCGCTTCGCTCATTCCTCCAACGCTTCTCCGGCGGCGCCCGCTTCCGGCAGCGTGGTGACGCTGCGCAGCTTTCGCTGGATCTGACGTGTGCGCACGCCCACCAGGCTCTCCAGCGCGTTGCCCGCCTGATTGATGCGCGTCTGCGCCTGTTCCAGCGCCGTGCCGAACGTTTCAAACTCGGATTTCACACTGCTCAGAACATCCCACACTTCACTGGACCGCTTTTGGATGGCCAGCGTCTTGAAGCCCATCTGCAGGCTGTTCAGCAGCGCGGCCATGGTCGTCGGCCCTGCGATGACGACTTTGAACTCCGCCTGCAGGCGCTCCACCATGCCCCGCCGCACCACCTCGGCGTAAAGGCCCTCGATGGGCAGGAACATAATGCCGAAATCCGTCGTTTCAGGCACATGGATGTACTTGGTATGGATGTCCTTCGCAAACTGGCGGATGCGCTGCTCCAGAACCTTGGCGGCCGCCTCCACCTGCGCCGCATCGGCGGTGTCGTAGGCGTCCAGCAGGCCGTTGTATGCGTCGATGGGAAATTTTGCGTCGATGGGCAGATACACACAGGAGGTGCCGTCGCCCGGCAGCCTCACGGCGTATTCCACGCGCTCGCTGCTGCCCTTCACGGTAGCCACGTTCTCTGCGTACTGCTCCGGCGCAAGGATCTGCTCCAGAATCGCGCCCAGCTGGATCTCATTCGACGACGGTCCCTCCGCCACCACGGAAAGCGTGCTGGATACGCTGAAGGCCGAGGGCGTGCCCGCCACTTTTTTCGTCATGGCGGCGGACAACAACGAGGAATACCTGCCCCTGCTGGAGCGCACCGTCCAGGAAGGGCATCTCATCGCGCTGCACACCTGCAGCCACGATTACAAAAGCATCTATAAAAGCCCGGACGCCTATTGGGATGATCTGCAGAAGCTGCGCGAAAAACTGCTTCCATACGTGCCCGCGGACCAGGAGATCAAATGGCTGCGCTTTCCCGGCGGCAGCACCAACACCATCAGCCACCGCTACGGCGGCAGCGATATCATGAAAAAGCTGAAAGCCGATGCGGAAAGCCGCGGTTTCACCTATGTCGACTGGAACGTTTGCGCGGAGGATTCCCTCGGCGGCCACCCCTCGGCCTCTACCATTTACAACAACATCATCCGCGAGGTTGGCGACAAAAACACCTGCGTGGTGCTGATGCACGACACCAACGCCACAAAGAACACGGCCGCCGCGCTGCCGGACGTCATCCGCTGGTTCAAAAACGCAGGCTACCGCTTTGACACCGTGGATCATTTGGAAAAAAAGATATAATCCGCCTTTGTGCATGCCTGCTGTGGACAAAATACGGCCCGAATATGAAAAAAATGCAAATTTTAATGCAAAAAGCCTGAAAATCCGTTGTGAGAATTGTAAAAAGGCACAAGATATTGTATACTGAATATGTTTCGTATCTTGCAGCGGAAAGGGCGTGCGCGCGTGTTCGGTTATGTTTTGCCCCTGACAGCAGAGCTGAAGGTGCGCGAGTGGCACGCCTACCGCGCCTATTACTGCGGCCTGTGCAAGGAGCTGAAGCGTGAATATGGCTTTCTTTCCCGTTTTCTGCTGAATTACGACCTTGTCCTGCCGGCTCTGCTGGCGGACGGTGTGGCGGGTACGCAGGCGCATATGTGCCCGGAGCGCTGCATGGCCAACCCGGTGGAAAAACGGTCGATGTGCCAAAGCACCGCGGGCCTTGCCCTGGCTGCGGACGCGCTGGTGCTGACGGTGTATTACAAGCTGGCGGACGACCTTGCGGACGAACGTTTTTTCAAGCGTCTGCCCGCTCTGGTCCTGTGGCCCTTTTTGAGCCGCATGCGCAAAAAGGCGGCCGTCCGCAGGCCCGCGCTGGACGAGACGCTGCGCGAACAGACGGCCGCCCAGCAGGCACTGGAGCGCCGCGCCAGCAAAAGCGCCGATGAAGCGGCGGACCCCACGGCCCGCATGACGGCCGCGCTGTTCCGCCTGGCCGCGCCGGGCAGCCGTGCGCTGGAGCGCATGGGCCTGTTTGTGGGGAAAATCATCTATTACCTGGACGCGGCCGAGGATTACGAAAAGGACACCCGGAACGGTGCGTACAATGTGTTTGCGCTGCAGGGCCTTTCCAAGGCGGAGGCAGTGGCCGAGGCACAGCGCCTGTGCCGCATGTGCGCGGGCGAGGCGGCTCTGGCCTACAACCTGCTGGAGCCGGGGCCCTGCAAGGCGATCCTGGACAACATCGTCTTTCTCGGCCTGCCGCAGAGCATCGCACTGGCCGGGCAAAAGCGCACGCAGCCCAGGCACGGCGCATAAAGCTGTGCGCGGAACGTGATGCATCTCCGCTCCGTGCGGCGGAAACATACAGCCTGACATCCGACAACAGAAAGGAATTCAAATGGACGCATACAAAGTTCTGGGCCTTACCGAGGGCGCGACAGAAGAAGAGATCAAAACCGCATACCGGGCTCTGGCGCAGAAGTACAACCCGGACAATTATGAGGCCGGCCCCCTGCGCGAGGAGGCCGAGGCCAAAATGACCGAGCTGAACGAGGCTTTCGACGCGCTGATGGGCGCCATCCGCACCGGCACGCCCGTAAACAGCAGGCGCACTGCAAACGCAGGCGAGCCGGAGCCGGACACAGGCGCGGCGGCCAACGGACGCTACCGAGCCATCCGCCAGATGATCAACAGCGGCGCGGTGGAGCAGGCCCTTGCGGAATTGAACGCGATCCAGGGCGGCGCCAACGACGCGGAATGGAACTTCCTTGTGGGCAGCGCATATTATTATAAGGGATGGGTAGCCGACGCGCTGCGCTATTTCCACACGGCGTGCCGCCTTGCTCCGGGCAACCGGGAATATGAGGCCGCGCTGCGCAATTTGCAGAACAGCGCCGGCGGCGCGATGCCCGGCAACCCTTATGGGAACAACGGTATGGCGGGCGCTCAGGCCGTGGGCTGCTCCTGTTGCGACATGTGCACGGCCATGATGTGCATGGACATGTGCTGCGGCTGCGGCCGGGGAGGCTGCTGACGCCATGCAGAAACGCAGCAGTGAAAGCCGTAAGATCGCGCTTTCCGGCGTGTTCGGCTCGCTGGCCGCCGTCCTGATGCTGATGGGCGGCATCCTGCCGCTGGCCACCTACGTCGCGCCCGCGCTTGCGGGCATTCTCATCGTGCCCGTGGCCATTGAATTCGGCATAAAAACAGGCTATGTTCTGTACGCCGCCATCGGCCTGCTCTCGCTCTTTGTCGTTCCCGATAAGGAAATGAGCCTGATCTTCGTCTTTTTTCTTGGCTTTTATCCCCTGCTTAAGGCCAGCATCGAGCGCATGCGCTCCCGTGCGGCCCAGTGGGCCGTCAAGCTGGCCGTGTTCAACGCATGCATCGTCGGCATGTACGGCATCATTTTATTTTTGTTTCCCATCGGCGCCGTTGTCGAGGAATTCGAGAGCATGGGCATCCCGTTCACGGGGCTGCTGCTCTTGATGGGCAACGTCACCTTTGTGATATACGACGTCGCCGTGGCCCGCATCATCGGCCTGTACTGCGCCCGCTTTCGGGCAAGGCTGATGAAAATGCACTGAGCCGCGGGGCGCCGGCTTTACAACACCGGGAGGTTTGATATTCCATGCAGCTATGAAGCGCCGGGCCCTTTTGCAACAGCGGAGCGGGAAGCGCTGCTTCCCCATGGGCTTGCCCACCGCCACGAAGGGTGACGAGGATGGGAGATAACCCGTTTTCGGCAATGTGCCGAAGCGGGCGGCATCGAAAGATTCGGCGGATGCTCCCACGGCCGGGGTTCCGGGCGGCCGACACCATGCGGGCAAAACACGGCGGCAACGCCGAAACAGAGACGCATGGCACACCGGGATTTTACACATAAAATTTTGCGTCCCCGCGCGGCGGGCGGCGTTTTTTTGCGGGCGGTGCAGTACGCCGCCCGGACAGACGTTATCCGACCGCGGCAGCCTCCGGGCGCCGCCGCGGTACGCCTGTCTCTTCGGCTGTGCCGCAGCTTAAGCGGCGCGGCACAAAATACATAAATGCAAAGACGCAAAAACGCGGGCGCGCCGGCCGGGTACGCCCCGGACGTGTTGTGTCTTTCGGCAGGCCATGCGGCGCTTTTCTGCGCGGCGGCATGGCCTTGGTATTGTTTGTGTTTTTGCGTCTTTCGCATTGTACCATTTTTCAAATGACAATGTTGGGAGATAGAATTTATGTGTGGAATTGTTGGATATATCGGCTCGCGCCAGAGCACGGACGTACTGCTGGACGGACTTTCCAAGCTGGAATACCGGGGCTATGATTCAGCCGGAGTCGCATTGTGCGTAAACGATGAGATCCGGGTCGTCAAAGCACAGGGCAGGCTGGCCGTTCTGGCAGAAAAACTGAACGGCATGCCGCCCATGGCCTCGCACTGCGGCATCGGGCACACACGCTGGGCTACGCACGGCGCCCCCAGCGACGTAAACAGCCATCCCCATTGCGCCGCGCGCGTCAGCCTGGTGCACAACGGCATCATTGAAAACTACGCCCAGCTCAAGGAGCACCTTATGAAACGAGGCTATGAATTCTGCAGCGAAACAGACACCGAGGTGCTGGTAAAGCTGCTGGACCACAACTATCACGGCGAACCGCTGGACGCCATCCTGCGGACGCTGGAGCAGGTGCGCGGCAGCTACGGGCTCGCCATCCTGTTCAAAGATTTTCCCGGGCAGATCTTCTCCGTGCGCAAGGAAAGCCCTCTGATCGTCGGTTACGGCGCCGGAGAAAACTTTCTCGCCAGCGACATTCCCGCTCTGCTGCGCTATACCCGCGATTATGCGGTGCTGGAAGAGGGCGAGATCGCTGTGCTGAGCGCGGATAAGATCGACGTATACGACGCTTTCGGCCATCCGGTGCAAAAGCAGCACCTCACGGCCGACTGGGACATCGGCGCCGCCGAAAAAGGCGGTTATCCTCACTTTATGCTCAAGGAGATCCACGAGCAGCCGGAGGCCCTGCGCGCCACCGTCAATCCGCGCGTACAGGACGGCCTGCCCGCGCTGGGCGTGCCCGGACTGACGGATGAATACCTTGCAGGAGTGGAGAATATCCACATCGTTGCCTGCGGCACAGCCATGCACGCCGGCATGGTCGGCAAGACCGCCATTGAGCGCATCGCCCGCGTGCCCGTTTATGTAGACATCGCCAGTGAATTCCGCTACCGGGACCCCATCCTTGGCAAAAACGATCTGGTGGTCATCATCAGCCAGAGCGGCGAGACTCTGGATACGCTGGCCGCACTGAAGCTTGCCAGGAGCGCGGCGCAAAAACGCTTGCTGTGGTGAACGTGGTTGGTTCTTCCATCGCCCGCGCGGCCGACTGGGTTCTGTACACCTACGCCGGGCCGGAGATTGCCGTCGCCAGCACCAAGGCGTACAGCGTGCAGATGGCCGTGCTGTATCTGTTCGCGCTGCGTCTGGCGCTGGTCCGCGGCGCACAGGACGAATGCATCGTGCGCCACCTGACGGTCGAGCTGCAGCGCGTTCCGGAGCTGCTGCGCCCCATTCTGAAGGACTGTGACAACATTAAATACCTCGCCAGCCAGTTCATGAACAGCGATCATCTGTTCTTCATGGGACGCGGGTTCGACTATGCGCTCTCGCTGGAGGGCAGCCTCAAGCTGAAGGAGATCAGCTATGTGCACAGCGAGGCCTACGCGGCCGGCGAGCTGAAGCACGGCACCATCTCTCTGATCGTGGAGGGCACGCCCGTAGTGGCGCTTGCCACACAGGACAGCGTATATGAAAAACCATCAGCAACGTCAAGGAGGTAAAGACACGCGGCGGCCGGGTGATCCTGCTTTGCAAACAGGACGCAAAGGTCCCCGCCGACGCAGCGGATCATGTGGTGCGCCTGCCCGAATTTGAGGGCGTGTTCATGCCGCTGCTGCTGATTGTACCGCTGCAGCTGTTTGCCTATTACATGAGCGTGCTGCGCGGCTGCGACGTGGATAAACCCCGCAATCTGGCCAAGAGCGTGACGGTGGAATGACCCTTCCGCGCCCGGGACCGTCTTTTCCGGCGGTTCCGGGCGTTTGCTTTTCCCCTGGCCGCATGCTTTTTTGCCGCCTCCCCCGAACGGCGGATTACACCGCGCCCTGCACGCCCATCCTCAAAAGAAACGGGAGAACGCTCCCGGAGGAGGGCCGGTATGCTGCATCCCCCGTTCGCGCGCACGGCCGCGCTTCCGCCCGCCGTTCGGGAAGCGGGCGCAGACACAGGCTCACGACATTCTTTACAAACTGTTTATAGAAAAACTGTGCAAAGATGCTATACTTTAGTTGTCGGAAAATATTTACAGACAGACCGCCCGGCAGGCCGCTCCGCGCGCGCCCGGGCTGAGGGAGAACCATTCATGGAACTGCGCAGCAACATCAAAATGCTGAATTACGCCCGCAAATATCTGCTGAACGATACGGACAACATCCTGCCGTTCCCCGTGCGGCCGCAAAAGCCGCCCCGCACGGGCAGGCTGCCCACACTCCTGCCGCGCAGTGCGCCGCGGGACGAGGGTGTGCCTGCTGCCGCGCTGGATACGCTGTACCGCAGCCTGTCCGGCGCCGAGTGCGGCACCCATGCCTGCATCGTACTGCGCCACGGCCGTGTGGTGAGCGAGGGATGGTACGCGCCCTATTCAAGCCGGTATTGGCATGTGACGCACAGCATGTGCAAAAGCGTGACGGGCACCGCCATAGGCATGCTGGCAGATGAAGGCCGCCTTTCACTGGACGAGCATGTATGCGAGATCTTTCCTGAAAAGTGCGGCCTGCTCACCAGCCGCCGCATGCGCGCCGTCACAGTGCGGCACCTCGTCACCATGACAAGCGGCGTCGCTTTCAAGGAGGCCGGCGCGGTTCTGGAAGGCGACTGGGTCAAAGGCTTTCTGGACGCAGATGTTCTGTTCGAGCCCGGCTCCGCATTCGATTACAACAGCATGAACAGCTACATGCTTTCCGCCATCGTCAAGCGCAAAACAGGGCTGGGTCTTTCGGCCTATCTGCGCCCGCGCCTGTTCGAGCCGCTGGGCTTCGGCGATGTAGCGTGGGAGACCTGCCCCCAGGGCATCGAAAAAGGCGGCTGGGGCATGTACGTTTATCTGGAGGACATCGCCAAGCTGGGCCAGCTCTATCTGCAAAAGGGCAAATGGACGGGTGCCGACGGAAAGGAACAGCGCCTTTTGAGCGCCGCTTGGGTGGAAGCTGCCGTCAAACCCGACACCGTGCATGAGAACGGCGAAGAATACGGCTATCAGCTCTGGCCGCACAGCGCCGACCACACTTATATGTTCAACGGCATGTTCGGCCAGTATGTCGTCGTTGCGCCGGACCTGGACCTGGTGCTGGCCGTGAACGCAGGCGCGGGCAATTTATTTACCCGCAGCCGCAGCTACACCGCTGTGAGAGAATTTCTGAAGGCCGTGGCCCGTGCTCCCGCGCCCCTGCCGGCCGACCCCTCCGCAGACGCGCGCCTTGCCTTTACGGCGGCGCATCTGCGCTTCGGCGAGGCTGTGCCGGAACCGCCTGTTCCCGTCAGGCATCCCTGGTACGCGCGTGTCCGTAACGCACTGTTCCCCCCTGCCGCGCCGTCTGCTCCCTCTCCTATCCCGGACAGCGTGCGCCCCGCTCTCGCCCAAACATACCGGCTGGAGGAAAACCGGGCCGGCCTGCTGCCCGCCATTCTGGGCTGCATGGAGGACTGGTATACCAAAGGCTCGGAAAAAGCAGCTTTCCGTGTGGGGGACAACACGCTTTCGCTGCTCTGGACCGAAGGCGGCGTGGAGTACTGCATTCCCGTGGGCTTTGAAAACGCGCTGGAATACGAGCTGGACTTGGGTGGCAACCGCTTCGCCGTGGGCGTGACGGGGCGCTTTACCGCCAACGAGGACGACGAACCCGTTTTGAAAGTGACGCTTTGTTTTCTGGAAAGCTCCAGCTCCCGTCTGCTGAAATTCGTGTTCCGGCCGGACGGCGGGCTGACGGTGAAATTTGACGAAGCGCCGGGCCTGCTTGTGGCAATGCGCTCACTGCAGGGCACAATGAAATCCCAGTCTCAGGGGCTGGATTTGTTCAAGGATATCGACTATCTGCATTATCTCATCCACCGCGTCTGCTCCCCCGTCGTGCACAGCGTGCCGCCGGAGGAATTGCCTGCTCCCGGGCAGGCGTGACACAGTCTTTCCCCGCCCGGTCTGCGGCAAAAGCGGCTTTCGCTTTTCAAACAGACCGGGCCAGATTTTTTCCCCGGCAGGCATTTGCTGTGCCAACCGGGCTGGCCAGGCCCGCAGCCCGCACGCACTTCGCCCTTTGAGCGAAAACGCCGCGCTCAAAGGCACATCCTCGCGCGGGGCGGCTCGCTCCCATCCGGTCGCATTTCGCCCTTTGGGCGAAAGCGCCGCGCTCAAAGGCACATCCTCGCGCGGGGCGGCTTGCTCCCATCCGGTCGCATTTCGCCCTTTGGGCGAAAGCGCCGCGCTCAATGCGGTTTTGTTGAGACCGCTTCGCGGCGTCATGGTATAATGATGACAAGACGATTCAAAAAAGGAAAGCGGGGCGTATTCTGTGGACATCCGTGCGCAAGCTGTGCGGAGCTTTCGGCTCCGGGCACATCATCTGGACAAAATGCTCCCATCCGGGCAAATTGAAACCGCCGCCGGGGCCTGCGGAGTACAGAACTCGCCGCCCGGTGCGTGGGAAACAGCTCTGTTCAACCGCGTGGAAGGCTGCACTCTGCCGGAGCTGCACGACGCGCTGTACCGCCGGAAAACCCTGCTGCAGGCCTGGAGCTACCGGGGCGTGCCCGTTGTGTTTCCCACTGCGGAAAGCGGAATTTTTCTCTCCCCGCTCGCCGCGCTTGAGGGGGAAGCGCCGTGGATCTATACCCGCGGCATCGCTCTGGCGCTGGAGCACCTGCAAATGAGCTTTGACAGCCTGCTGCCGCTTGTGAAGCAGGCAGCGGGGTATCTGGATGCCCACACCGTTCAAGGCAAGGAAACGCTGGACCGTGTGCTGGCGGATGCCGTACGGGAACGCCTGCCGTCGGAAAAACGGACACTGTGGGACTCCCCCTCTATGTACGGCGCGCCGGACCGGCAGACTGTGGGCGGCGCGGCCGTATCGTTCCTGCTGCGGCTGTTCGTGCAGGAGATGGACGGCTGTTCGCCCTGCAGCACGCGCACAAAGTCCTCCACCAGCCGCAGGTCTCCGCCGCCGTGGGAGCCTGTCATGCCGCTTTTGTCTCCGCCGATGGCAAGGTCCACCACTTCCTCGCGCCAGCCGCTCTCGCTGGCCGTGTCGATGGTGCGCACCGTAAACACCGAATCGTCAAACACGCCTTTGATCTCGCCCTTTGTGCCGATGATGTGCAGGTTGCGCTCCGCCTTGGCCGTACCGCCGATCATGTTCAGCGTGGCTGTTGCGCCGTCCGCGAAATTGATGGCCACCGACTGGTGGTCCACCACTGTGTGCTCGCAGTCCCACACGCAGCGGCCGTGGATGTTATCCGTTTTCAGCGACTGGATCTTGTCCTCAATGGTGGGCTTTTCCAGATGCTCCAGGCAGTCCCACACATAAAAGCTCCAGCGGTCCGGATGGTCGATGTAATGCTTTTTGGCCGAGTACAGGCAGTTTTCCTCGATGCCGCAGTCCACCAGGCACCGCTTGCCCGCGCCTGCGGGCTTCTTGGCCGGGTCGAACTGAAAGTCGCTGCCGAAGCTGGCAACCTGCCGGGGCGCGACGCCGCTTTTCAGCCACATGATGAGATCCATGTCGTGGCAGCATTTGGCCAGCAGCATGGGCGCGCCGCACTTTTCCTCGTTGCCCCATTTGCCGCGCACAAAAGACACCGCCAGGTGATGATAGCTGACGTGCTCGGTGGCCTGGATGTTGATGATATCGCCGATCTCCCCGGCCAGCAGGCGCTCCTTCACGGCCACATAGAACGGCGCGTAGCGCAGTACGTGGCAGATCATCACCCTGCGGCCGGTCTCGCCGACGGCACGCTGCAGCTCCCACATCTCGTCCTCATTGACGGCAAAGGGCTTTTCCAGAAGCATGTCGTAGCCCCGGCGCAGCAGCGGGACGGCGGTTTTTACATGCTGGGTATCCATGGTGCCGTTGATGACGGCATCGGCCAGCCTGGGGCGCTCCGCCAGCGCCTCGGCGCTTTCACTGCTTTCTTTGCCGGTTCTGGCTTTTTTTCCGGCGCTGCTTTCTTTGCAGGCGCCGCCGCTTTGGGCGCTTCGGACGCCTTTGCGGGCGCCCCGGCTTTTGCCTCCTCCGCCTTTTTCACAGCGGGCTTACGGCCGCGTTTTGCAGGCGTCTTTTCCGCCTTGGCAGGCCCGTCTTTTTCCGCCGCCGCTCTCTTCGCGGCAGCCTTTTTGGCCGCCGGCTTTTTCGCCGCTTTTACTTCCGTAAATTTCCAGGCCTGGTTTTCGCCATCCACATCATCCCATATCTGCAGGCGCGCGCCGTTTTCCTGGCTCATGCCCACGATATCCAGCACCCGGCCAGACAGCTTGGAGCGTACCTTCCAGCGGCCGTCCGCCGCCGGCTCCAACGTCCAGAGCTGGTTGTCCTTGCCGATATAATCCCACTGGTGCAGCCATGCGCCGTTCTGGGAACCGGCGTTGATCACGTCGAGCACCTTGCCCGTCAGCTTATTCTCCAGCTTGTAAAGACCCTCGGCCACTTCCACAAGCAGCCAGATCTGGCTGTCTTCCTTCACGTTGTCCCAGAGCTGCACGGCAGCGCCGCTGGCAGTGTTGAAATCGGCAACTTCAAGCACGCGGCCGTTTTTCGCCGCGATTTGATAACAAACATTCGATACAGGTTTTTTCTCGTTCATCTCAAAGCAACCCCCTTTTGGGAAATTATACCATAATAAGTCAAAAAATTCAATCTGCCCGTCCTGATTTCGGAGCATTGTACAAGCTGCACAGGTATCTGTTTGTTTCTTTGGCTAAATTGTTTGTTTTCCGCAGGATCTTGCACCATGCTTTTCGCTATGACAGCGCACGGCGCACCATTTGTCTGGCGTCCTCCCGCAGCGCGGCGTCATCCTGGCCCGGCAGAATATGCTGCAAATTGGCATACCCGAACACCGCGCCCGCAAGCGCCATCAGCGCATACGCTTCACTGGGCGGTTGGCGCAGCAGCCCTTCCCGCACACCGCTCTCCACAATGCGCGCGATCATTGCGCGAAGCTGCTCCACCACCTGTGCATCTCCAATGTGGCGGCACACGGCCTCGGGAGATTCCAGCGTGCGCGCACTGGCGAACAGCACCTTCATGCCGGAGGCCTGCGCCTGTACGGAATCCCGCGCAAAGCACAGCAGTGTGTCCAGTTTCTGCTCAAAGCCTTCCGCTTTGTCTACCCGCTCAGAGAGCGCGTCCGCCTCCCCGCGAAGGCGGTAGGCCATCGCTTTTGATATGATTTCCTCCCGCGAGGTGAAATATTCATATACCGTTCCCTTTCCGATGCCGGCCTCCTCCGCGATCTGCTGCACCGTTACGCTGTACATTTTTTCGCCCCGGGCCAGCAGCCGGAACACCGCCTCGTACAGAGCGGTCTCCTTTTCCGCGTTTTTCGCCATAACGAATCCCTCCTCAGCCTGCCGCGGGCTGCGGCAGTTCCTTCGCCGCGTCTGCCGCCGCAGCGTCCAGTTCCGGGTCATACAGCGGCTTTTTGCGGAAGATATCATACAGTACGGGCACGACCAGCAGCGTCAGCAACGTGGCGTACGTGAGGCCGCCGATGGTAACGATGGCCATGGGCTGTGTCATCTCCGCGCCGTCGCCAATGCCAAGCGCCATCGTGGACATGGCCAAAATGGTGGTGAGCGCGGTCATCAGCACCGGGCGGATGCGCGTGCGGCCCGTTTCCAGAATGGCCTCCGTGCGGTCCATGCCCGCCAGCCGCAGCTGGTTGATGTTGTCTACGAACACGATTCCGTTGTTTACCACCACGCCCGCCAGAACAAGGAAGCCCAGCATAGCAATGATGGAAAGCTCGCTGCCTGTGAGCCACAGCGCAAGCAGGCCGCCCGTAAATGCCAGCGGGATCGTGAACATCACGATAAACGGGCTCATCAGGCTTTGGAATTGAGCCACCATGATGAGATAAATGAACACAACAGCCAGCGCGATCATTTTGACAAGGTCCGTCATGGCGCTGTTGATGGTTTCATTTTCGCCCGCGATCTCAACGGTATAGCCTTCGGGCAGCTCGTAATCCGCAAGCTTTTTTTCCAGCTCGCGGCTCACGAGGCCGATGTTGTGCCGGGCGTCCACGCCCGCGCTCACGCTCATGGTGCGCGCGCCGTTTTCCCGGTTGATGGAGGAAACGCTGTCGGTCTCCTGCTTTGCCGCGATGTCGTACAGACGGACGGTCTCCTCCTCGCCCTCCGCGTTCGTCACCGTGAACGCGTGATCCATGATGTTGCCCCGCGTGGGCGCCTGTCCTGCCGGCTTCACCACGACCACGGGCGTATCCGTGCCGTCCAGCGTCAGCGTGGTGGCCGTGTTCTCGGCCTTCAGCTCGGCGGCAAGCTCACTGTATATCTGCGCCACGGTCAGCCCGTGCTGCATCGCTTTGTATTTGTCCACTGTGATGCGTGTCTCCGGGTTTCCCGTGACCGAATTTTCCGAGATATCCACAAGGCCTTCCGTACTGCGCAGAATACCGCGCAGGTCATCCGCGATGGCGTTCATTTCGTCCAGGCCGCGCCCGGTGATGACAAGCTCCACACCGCTGCCGCCCAGAGCGGACATATCCATCGTGGATTCCTGCACCTCCACGGTGCAGTCCAGGTCCGCCACCTGCGCTTCAATGGCAGCGGAAACGTCGGCATTGGTGGCGGTGCGGTCGTCAGACAGCAGGATATAATAAGTGATGCTGCCGCCGGAGGACGAGCCGCCCATCATCGAGGACATACCGCTGCCGCCGGACATCGCGCCTACGGTCTCCACACCATCCACGGCCGCGATGCGCTCCATGACGGTATCCGCCATGGCATAGGCATCCTGCTGCGCCGCGCCCCTGGGCATCGTCAGTGTGGCCGACATCTGCGGGCTGTCCATCGCCGGGATGAAGGCTGTGCCCATCTGCGTTGTCAGGAAAATGCTGATGGCCAGCAGCGCCGTCACGCCCGACAGCACCGGCGCTTTGTGCCGCAGCGCCCAACCCAGCAGCCTCTGGTATCCCTCCACAAAGGCGTCGAACCACCTGTGGCTTTTCTCTTTGGTGTTTTTCAGCACGGCGGCACCCATGGCGGGCACCAGCGTCAGGGCTACCACCAGGCTGGCCAGCAGCGAATAGGCAATGGTCAGGCCCATATCCGTGAACAGCTCGCGGGAAATGCCCTGCGTGAACACAATGGGCAGGAACACACATATGGTGGTGAGCGTGGAGGCAAAAATAGCGCCGGACACCTGCTTCGCCCCCTGGATGGCCGCCTTGGAGGCAGGCACGCCCAGAGAACGCAGACGATAAATATTTTCGATGACAACAATGCTGTTGTCCACCAGCATGCCCACGCCCAGCGCAAGGCCCGACAGCGAGATGATGTTCAGCGTCACATCCGTGAAATACATCAGCGTGATGGCACACATCAGGCTGAACGGGATGCTGCACGCCACAATAAATGTGGGCTTTGCGTCCTTGAGGAAAAAGATCAGCACGATGATGGCCAGCAGGCCGCCCCACAGCAGATTGGAAAGGACGCTGCCCACCACCATGTCGATGTAGTCGCCCTGATCCATCAGCGGCGTGATGTGCAGGCCCGGGTTCTGCTCCTGCAGCTGTGCGATGGCGCTGTTGATGCGCTGGCTCACCGTGGCCGTGGACGCCGTGCTCTGCTTCTGGAACGACAGCACCACGCCGTCGTTGCCGTTCACCTTGGCATAGCTTTCGCCCGCGTTGTCCGTCAGAGCGATATCCGCCACATCGGACAGGCGCACATCGCCCACGCCGTCCACATCCATGTGCATCAGTAGCGTGTTTTCCAGCTCCTCCAGAGAGGCGTACTCCTCGCCCACCTTGACAAGATACTGCTCCTCACCCTCGGTGATATAGCCCGCGGGCATGTTGAAGTTCTGGGCCATCAGGATGTTGCCCAGCATGTCCGCCGTCAGCACGCCGGACAGATCGGCCTTTTTATAGGCCGCATCCCGCGCCTGATCGAACTGCTCCTGCGCGTCCGCAAGCTTCTGTTCCGCATCTTCCAGCTGTGTTTTTGTGGTACTCAGCGTCACTTCACCCCTGGTGAGCTCGTTTACCGCCGTCATCTTGCCCTTTTCCAGCTCGGCATAGGCATCCTGTGCCTTTTTCAGGTTTTCCTCCAGCGCAGGCTTCATGCCGGAAATTACAGCGAGGCGCGTGGTAATGTTGGAAAGCTCCGCCTCCACCTCGGGCAGGCGCGTGTCCGCCCTCAACGCCGCATCGCGCAGCTGCGTCAGGCTTTCCTTTGCCAGCGCGGCAAGCTGTTCGCCGCCGGGCAGTGCGCCCGCCTGCGCCTTGAAGGCTTCAAAAGACGCGTCGTCCAGAGCCAGAAGCGCGTCCACGTTGGCTGGAACGGCGGCGGCGGCCTGTTCTCCCACCACCGCAGGGTCCGGCAGGGCGGGCAGGCCCGGCTGAGTCTGCTGGAGTTGCGCGTAAACGGCGGCGGCTTCCTTATAAGTGCCCACAGCGGGCCGGCCCATCTGTGCCAGCAGGGCGTTCACGCTGTCCAGCACTCCCTGCTTCGCAGCAGCCGCAGCAGCCTGACGAGCGGTGTCCCGCGCCCCCGCCAGAGCCGTATTGATGCCTTCATACCCCTGCTTTGCCTGGGTATAGCCGTCTCTTTCGGCCTCGAACGCCTTCTGGTTGGCTGTAAGCGTGGTCTCCTCGCTCAGCAGCGCGGAAAGCGTGGCGGAGGCGCCGTCCACCTGGGCGCTGCCCTGGGCCAGCTTGTCCAGCGCAGAGCCTTTTTGGCTTTCCAGCGCGGCTTCGCCCTCGGCCAGCTTCGCCTTGCCGTCCGCCACCTTGGCCTGTCCCTCACGCAGCTCACGCTGTGCGTCCGCCAGACCGGAATCCACGCCGGCAAGGACCTTATCGTTCAGCGCGTCGATCTTCGCCTGGTCGAGCGTTACGGTCACCTGCTGCTCCACAAGGCCTGTGGCATCTACGCTCGCAACGCCGTCGATGCGCTCAAAGGCCGGCATAACGGTTTCGTCCGCAAAGGCGGATATCTCTTTCACGTCCATGCCGTCCATATCCACGCTGGCCACCATCACGGGCAGCATATCAGGGCTGATCTTCATCAGCATGGGGGTCCCCACCGCATCGTCCATCTGGCCCGAAACGAGGTCCACATTGGACGAAAGCTCGATCATAGCGGAATCCATGTTCGTTCCCTGTTCAAATTCCAGGATAACGATGCTGGCGTTTTCGCTGGAAACCGAGCTGACGTTCTTAATGCCGCCCGTCGTACCCAGCACCGCTTCCAACGGCTTTGTCACCGTTGTTTCGATTTTCTCCGGGCTTGCGCCGGGATACGTTGTCATTACCACGACATACGGCAGCTCCATGGCCGGCAAAAGGTCTGTCGTCATGCCCGTAAACGAGATAACGCCCAGCACAAGCACCAGCACTACCGCCACCAGCACGGTATAGGGTTTTCTTACACTGAATTGCGGAAGCATATCTTCCCTCCAAAATACGCGCGGACGCGAATTCTCCTCCTGCTCCCCGGCAGGGACGAATTCCGACCGACCGACCGGTCGGTCGGAACTTTTTCAGTATAGCACACGCGGGCACGATTTCAACCCCGCGCCGCGCCGCCGCCGCGGATTTTACATTTTATTCATACCTTGTGCAGGCACAAAAAGCCCGCCCCGCATTTCCGCGGGGCGGGCCACAACGTTTCCGTTTCTGCTTTACTGTGCCAGATATTCCTCAAGGCACAAGCCGCTTTCCTTGATTTTATGCGCCTGCTCGGAACCAACATAACGGTAATGCCAGGGCTCGTAATCCATGCCTGTCGCCTCGGTCTTGTCCGACGGATAACGCAGAATAAAGCCGTAATCCGCCGCATGCTCGGCCAGCCACTGGGCCGCTGCTGTCTCCGCGAAGCCCGCGTCCTTTGCCGGGTGGTCTTCCGAAACGATGTCCAGGCCCAGGCCCGTATTGTGGTCCGACGTACCGGGCGCAGAGGTGTAGTCGATGGCCTTTGTCTCTGCATCCGCTTGGGAAAGGCCGCCCTCCATCAGGGTTTTGACACGGGCGTCCCAAAGCTCCTGCTGGCGCGCGATGCTGCGGTAGCCGTTGGTAGGCTTCAGTTTGACGCCGGCGGCGGCCGCATCGTTCACCATCTGCCGCAGAGCCTCCGCGATGCGCGCGTCTACTACAGCCTCTCCCACGGTCGCCGTCTCGGCCACCGTGAAATCACCGGGCAGCACGCTGCTGCGGTTGGCCAGCACCATATACCACTCGTCCCGCGGGATGGTTTCCACTGGGGCCGCGGAGGATGCGTCCGGCGGCGTGCTGTCTGCCGGCTGGGATGTGCTGGACGGTACGGAGCCAGAGGTCCCGGGCGCCACGTCTCCGTCCTTCCCGCCAAAGAACACAAAGTAAAGGATGATGAGCAGCGCGATGAGCACGATGCCCGCCCAGGCAAAAATCGTTTTGTTCGGTATTCCGCGCCGGGCCGTGCCGGTACTCCTGCGCGGCGGACGGCCGCCGCCGGAGCCTGAACCGCCGCCCGTCCGGGTACGCCGCTGCGGAGCGCGGGGCGCAGGCTCTGCCTCCTCCGGGTCCCGGTCATACAGGTCCGGGAATGCCTGGTCCGTTTCCTGCGGGGCGGTGTATCCGCTCTGCGGAACATCGTCGAACAGGTCAAAGGGCTGCGCGCCCTCAAAATCGAAATCCAACGGCGTCTCCGCTGCCGGGGGCTGCGGCGCCTGCGCCGGCGGCGGTGCAGGCCGGGCAGGCGCAGGTGCAGGACGCTGGGCCGGAGATACAGGCGCATGCCAGTTGATAGGCCGTGGCGTGCGCGGGGCGTTTGCAGGGCGCGGCGTCGCCGCCGGCCACCCCGAGGGACGCAGCTCCTCCCCGCCGGATGCAGGCGGAACGGCCGGCGCGGGCGGCACGTCATCATCCGCCACCAAAGCGCTGAATACAGCCGCACCGATGTCTTTTTCCTTTGCCATACGTGCGGCACGGGCCGCGGGCGCCGGCTGGGCCGCCATTTTGGGCGGCGCGGGCTGCGGGGCCGCGGCAGGCGCGGGCGCATCCGGCTTCACCGGTGTGAACGCCGTCGTGGGAGCGTCCGCCTGCAGCGCGGCAGGCGTAAACGCCACCGTCGGCGCATCCGCCGCGGAATACAAGGGACTGGCCGTGGACCACGGCTGCCCAGGCCGGGACGCAGGGCGTTCCACAGGCGCATCGTCGAAATCAAACACAAAAGGCGCCGCCTTGGGCACAGGCTCCGCGGAGCGCGGCGGCTCCGCAGGCTTTACCGCCGCCGGAGCCGCGGGCGGCACAGCGGCGACAGGCTTTGCATCGTCCAGAATATCCAGCGGCAGCGGCGTGTAGCCATCCAGTGGCGCGGCAGCAGAAGCCGGCGCGGGCCGGGCGGGCTTTTCTTCCAGAATTCCGAAATCGAACGCGGCCTCTCCGGAAGGAACTGCAGACGCCGCCGTCCGGGATGCGGGACGCTCCACAGGCGCATCGTCGAAATCGAACACGAACGGAGCCGCCTTGGGCGCGGGCTGGGCAGGGCGCGGCGGCTCCACAGGCTTTACAGCCGCCGGGGCCGCGGGCGGCACAGCAGCAATGGGTTCCGCATCGTCCAGAAAATCCAGAGACAGCGGCGCGTAGCCGTCCAGCGGTGTGGCGGCAGGAGCCGGCGCGGGCTTTTCTTCCAGAATTCCGAAATCAAACACGGCCTCTCCGGAAGGAGCTGCGGACGCCGCCGTCCGGGATGCGGGACGCTCCACAGGCGCATCGTCAAAATCGAACACGAACGGAGCCGCCTTGGGCGCAGCCTGCGCCGGAGAGACCGGCCGAACGGGTGCATCATCCGTCCCTCCGAGGGAAGCGGACGCCGCCGGGGTAATGCGCGTTTCCGGCACGCCGCTGAACGGCGCGGGGGCAGGCTCTTCATCGAACACGAAGGGCGCGGGCCGGGCGGGCTGCGCCGGGCCCGCCGGAGCCGCCGGGCGCTGGAAGGAAAAATCGTCGAATGGGTCTCCGGGGTCCGTCTCTCCCGGGACGGCGGGATCATCTCCGCCCAGGAAATCGAAATCCAGCTTCTGCATTCCCGCGAACGGTTCATCGTCCGCAGGCTGTTTTTCAACCGGCTGCTGCGCGGGAGACGTTTTTTTCACCGGTACATCCTCAGGCTCAAAGCCCGGGCCGGAAAAGAAGTCCGTCGTAGGCACAAAAACACCGCCTTTTCAAAATTCAAAGCCGGGCGCAAAACGCCCGCCAGCCCGCGCCGCACAGGGCGCGCGGCGGCCGGACGCCGCCTTTCAGCTATGGCACTATTTTACAGCATCCCGCACGCACACGCAAGCCCGGCGGGCAAAAAAGCCGCTTTTCTCCGCGAAGTATGAAGAATTTTTAAATTTTCCAAAAAGGGACTTGCAGTTTTCCGCCGTTTGGTGTATGCTGAATTAGCACTCATCAGTAAAGAGTGCTAAACAGTTTGGGAGGCAAAGCGGCAATGGCAAAAAAGCAATTCAAAGCGGAGTCCAAACGGCTCCTTGACATGATGATCAACTCCATTTACACCCACAAGGAAATTTTCCTGCGCGAACTTATCAGCAATGCGAGCGACGCCATCGACAAGCTGTATTTCCGCAGCCTGACAGACGACTCCGTAAAGCTGAAAAAGAAGGACTTCTTCATCCGGCTGGCAGCCGATAAAGAGAACCGCACGCTGACGGTGCGCGACAACGGCATCGGCATGACAAAGGAAGAGCTGGAGAAAAACCTGGGCACCATCGCAAAAAGCGGCAGCCTGGATTTCAAGAATGAAAACGAGACCGGCGGCAAGGTGGATGTGATCGGCCAGTTCGGCGTGGGCTTCTACTCTGCGTTCATGGTGGCCAGCCGCGTGACGGTGCGCAGCCGCGCGTTCGGCGCACAGGAGGCCTGGCAGTGGGAGTCCACGGGCGCTGAGGGCTATACCATCGAGCCTTGCGACAAAGAGGACGTGGGCACCGAGGTCATCCTTGTTGTGAAGGAAAACGAAGGCGAGGAGCACTACGACGAGTTCCTGGACGACTGGCGCCTGGCGGGCATCGTCAAAAAATACTCCGATTATATCCGCTACCCCATCAAGATGCTGCGGGAAAAGAGCCGCGCCATCGAGGGCACGGACAAGGATGAGGAGGGGCATTACAAGGCTCCGGAGTACGAAACGTACACCGAGGACGAGACGCTCAACAGCATGGTGCCCATCTGGAAGCGTGACAAGAAAAAGGTCAAGGACGAGGAGTACGCCCAGTTCTACAAGGATAAATTCGGCGATTATTCTGACCCCGCCCGCGTCATTCAAAGTAAGACCGAGGGCACCGCCACGTTTAACGCGCTGTTGTTCATCCCTTCGCGCACGCCCTACAACTACTATACCAAGGAATATGAAAAGGGCCTGCAGCTCTATTCCAGCGGCGTGCTCATCATGGAAAAATGCGCCGACCTGCTGCCGGATTATTTCAGCTTCGTGAAGGGCCTTGTGGACAGCGAGGACCTGAGCCTGAACATCAGCCGCGAAATGCTGCAGCATGACAGCCAGCTCAAGCTCATCAAAACCACGCTGGAGCGCAAGATCAAAAACGAGCTGGCCGCCTGGCTGAAGAACGACCGTGAAAAATACGAAGAGTTCTTCAAGAATTTCGGCCTGCAGCTCAAGATGGGCTGCTATGCCTCCTACGGCATGAACAAGGAGCTGCTGCAGGATCTGCTGCTGTTCCACAGCGCCAAGGAGAACAAGCTGGTAACGCTGCGGGAATATTACGAGGCCATGCCTGAGGACCAGAAATATATCTACTACGCCGCGGGCGAAAGCACCGACCGTTTGGCCAAGCTGCCTGCCGCCGAGCGCGTGCTGGACAAAGGCTTCGACATTTTGTACCTGACGGACGATGTAGACGAGTTCATGCTCCAGATGCTGCGCAGCTACGGCGACAAGGAAAAAGAAAAAGAGTTCCGCAACATCTCCGCCGACGATCTCGGCATTGAGACCGACGCGGAAAAAGAGGAAGTTAAAGCCAAAAACGAAGAAAATAAGGAGCTGTTCGAGGCCATGAAAGCGGCTCTGGACGGCAAGGTGACTGAAGTGCGCTTGTCTCAGCGCCTGAAGAGCCACCCGGTATGCCTGTCCAGCAGCGGCCCGCTGTCCATCGAAATGGAAAAGGTGCTGAACAGCATGCCCGCCCAGCAGGAAAAGGTCAAAAGCGAAAAGGTGCTGGAGCTGAACGGCGAGCACGAGGTGTTTGCGGCGCTGAAGCGCCTGTTCGAAGCCGGCGACAAGGAAAAACTGGCCGCGTACAGTGAGATCCTGTACGACCAGGCGCTGTTGATCGAGGGACTGGCACTGGAGGACCCCGTGGCTTACGCCAACAATGTCTGCAAGCTGATGGTCTGATTTTCCCAGACCGCCTTTACTGAAAAAAGCCGCGCCCGCCGTAAGCTGCTACGGCGGGCGCGTTTTTTTTCGTTGTGCGGCCGCTATTTTTCATCCGTGCGGCCCAGGATATAGTCTGTGCTGGTGTCGTAAAAATCCGCCAGCGCAATAAGAATGGCCGTTGGAATGTCCCGCTGGCCCAGTTCATAATTGCTGTATACCTGCTGCGAGCAGTGCAGCGCCTGGCTGAGCTGCTTTTGCGAGAGGTCCCGGTCCTCCCGCAGGGCGCGGATACGCTCGTACATGTACCTCCCCTGCCCTTCTTTTTATCTAAGGTACAGTATAGGTAACCGCAATTTGTTGTATTGACTTTTACCGCAAATTGCAGTAAAATCATTCTGTCAAAAACGCGCGAAGTACAGGGAGGCATGGAACATGGAACAGGAGAGCCGCGCCGGGTGTATCCTGCACGGCTGCGGCGTACTGGCCGCGCTGGCCGGTCTGTGCGCCGCGTCGGGTGCTGCGTGCGTCTTCGCTCTCACACCGGGATGGCGGGTATGGGCGCTGCCGGTGTTTTTCCTGCTGGCGCTGGCAGGCGCAGCCTGCGGCCTGCTGCTGTACGCAGCGGGCAGCGCGCTGCAGATACTTTGTGATATCCGCCGGGCGGTCCTGGGCCGGGACGGTACAGCGCGCGCCCGGTAAAAAAACGCCGTCCATATGCTTTCTCCGGTCTTTTGCAGAGCCGGACAGGCTTCTTACCCTGGCATCGATACCTTCAAACAAAAAAGCGTCCCGCATTGGCCGGAGGGGCCGTGCAGAGCGCTCTTTTTCTTTTTCATCGCAAAAGCCGGCACGCGCATAGGGGTGTTTGAAAACCGGGAAAATGCTGCATTTCCCGCAAGGATCGAACGGTTACAAGGCAAAAAATGCGGGAGCACTTGCGGTATTTCGAGGATTTTGAACGCAGCAAACGCCAATTCCCATTGGGAAAGACAGCTTCTTTGATTTTTCAAACAGCCCCTGGACGTGCTGAGGCAACACACCCTATTGATACGTACGGGGCACTGGAAAAATGCATTCCCCCGTTGAACAGTCCCGCCCGGTGATATCCAGCCGCACCAGGCAAAGCCGTCCTATTGACACGGCCTCTGCCGCACCCATTAAAACCGCGTCACGCCGTCCTTGTCTACACGGGCCAGCACCAGCGCGGGCAGCTGGGGACGCCGGGCCGCAAAGGTGAGCGCACTGTGGAATTTTTCTTCCGCAGCCGCAAATTTCGCCGCATCCCCGGCGTACAGCCGTGCCAGCACATCGCCCTTTTTCACCGGGTCGCCCGCTTTTTCAACAGGCGGATGCCCGCCGCCGGGTCGATGACGCTCTCTTTTGTTTCGCGCCCCGCGCCCAGCAGAACGGCTGCAATGCCGATTTTCTCGGTGTCGGTGGCATACAGCCAGCCGTCCTGCATGCACACCACGTCATGTTCATACGCGGCTGCGGGGAAGCCTGACGGATCGTCTATCACGGCAGGGTCGCCGCCCTGCGCGGCCACCATGGCCCGCAGCTTTGCCAGCGCCGCGCCGCTGCGCAGCGCGTCCTCCGCCATGGCGCGGCATGCCGCAGCGCCGCCCCTTCCTGCCAGCCACAGCATGCCCGACGCCAGAGACAGGCACACCTCCGTCAGGTCCGCAGGGCCTTTGCCCCGCAGGGTCTCCACCGCTTCGATGACCTCCAGGCTGTTGCCGATATTGCGGCCCAACGGGGTATCCATATCTGTGATGAGCGCCGCCGTGCGCCGCCCGTTATGCTCACCGATGTCCACCATGGCCTTCGCCAGCGCAATGGAATCCTCCAGCGTTTTCATGAACGCGCCGTTCCCCGTTTTTACATCCAGCAGGATGCAGTCCGCGCCGGAAGCCAGCTTTTTACTCATGATGCTGCTGGCGATGAGCGGAATACAGGAAACCGTAGCCGTTACATCCCGCAGCGCATACATCTTTTTGTCCGCAGGAGCCAGGTTGCCCGTCTGCCCGATGACCGCGATGCCTATGTCGTTCACCTGCCGGAAAAACGCTTTCTGCGTGAGCGACACCGAGCATCCGGGGATAGCCTCGATCTTATCCAGCGTGCCGCCCGTATGCCCCAAGCCGCGGCCGCTCATCTTCGCAACCTTTACGCCGCACGCGGCCACGATCGGCCCCGCCACCAGGGTGGTCTTGTCGCCCACGCCCCCCGTGGAATGTTTGTCAGCCTTGACGCCGCCGATCCCCGAAAGGTCCACCATATCGCCGCTGTAAGCCATGGCTGCCGTAAGCTGGGCGGTCTCCGTTGCCGTCATGCCGCGCAGGTAAACAGCCATCATCAGCGCACTCATCTGGTAATCCGGGATGCTGCCCGCGGCAAAGCCGTTTACCGCGAACGCGATCTCCTCCTGCGTCAGCGTACCGCCGTCCCGCTTTTTGGCGATGATATCATACATGCGCATAAAAAAATCTCCTTTATCCGTTTTGTGTGCGCGCCGGACAGCCGACGCGCACGCTGCTTCAGCCGGAACGCAAAGGGGCGGACGGCCGCCCGGCGGCGGCAGCCCGCCCCTGATTCATTTTCTTTCCGCGCCGCTTTCTAACGGCTGCCCTTGTCGTAGGGAATGCCTTCTGCACGCGGCGCCATGGAATTTTTGCTGGTGAACGCCAGTACGATCAGTGTGGCTACATAGGGCACCATTTTGTAAACGTCGTTGGGGATGCCCAGGTTTGCCAGGAACGGGATGCCCGAATACGCGGACGCCACCGTTTTCATCAAACCGAAGAAGAACGCCGCAAACAGGATGCGGCTGGGTCTCCATTGGCCGAAGATGAGCACCGCCAGCGCCAAAAAGCCGTAGCCGGCCACTGTGGCGTTGAAGTTGGTGGATGTTGGCACCACAAACACAAGGCCGCCCACGCCTGCCAGCGCGCCGGAAATGGCAACGCCCGCGTAGCGCATCCGGTATACGTTCACGCCCACGCTGTCCGCCGCCTGCGGGTGTTCGCCGCACGCGCGCAGCCGCAGGCCAAAGCGCGTTTTGTACAACACCACAGCCGATACCGCCAGCACCGCAAAGCCCAGATAGGTGGTGATATAGGTATTCTGGAACAGCAGCGGCCCCAGCACGGGAATGTCGCCCAGCACCGGTACCTTGGTGATGCGGAAGGTGTTGGAGAACGGGATCTGCTGCACGCTGCGGATCATACGGGCGGCAAAAATAGCGAATGCCGGAGCGAACATGTTGATAGCCGTGCCGCTGATGACCTGATCCGCCTTCATATTGATGGATGCATATGCATGCGCTATGGAGACCAGCACGCCCACCGCCGCCGCGATAAGCACCGCCAGCAGGAGCAGCAGCTGGGGCGGCAGGGCCGCGCCGCTGCTCTGCACGATGTTGATGAACAGGATGCTGGAAAACGCACCCATGATCATGATGCCTTCCAGCGCGATATTGACGACGCCGCTGCGCTCACTGAACATCCCGCCCAACGCCACGATCAGCAGCGGAATGGAGAAGAACATCGTCTGCTGTACCAGAAAATATACGGTATTCATTCAGCTCCGCCCCCTTCCTGCGGGCCCCTGCCCGAAACAGCGGGCCTGCCGTCCGCCGCGCGCTTCTTCTCTGCGCTTGACGCGCCGCTCTACAAAGCCGCGCAAAAGCAGCGAAAAGGCCGCGAAGTAGATTACCACGGAAATAATGATATCAATGACCTGCGGCGCAAAGCCGTATACCTGCATATTGAAGCCGCCCTGGTTCAAATACGCCACGAACAGGCCTGAGAAAATGATGCCGATGGGATTGTTGAGGCCCAGCAGCGCCACCGGGATGCCGTTGAAGCCCTCGGCGGCCAGCGTGTCCAGCACCTCGATTCCCTTGCCCGCGCCCGCCAGGTACAGGCATGCGCCGCCCAGGCCCGAGAGCGCGCCCGCAATGACCATGGAAAGCACGATGCTGCGTGTCTCGTTGATGCCGGCATACCGGGCCGCATCGCGGTTGTAGCCGCATGCCTTCAGCTCGTAGCCGAATTTTGTTTTTTCAATGAGGTAATAGATAACGACGCCCGCGAGGACGGCAATGAAGATGCCCGCGTTGGCGCTGGAGGCCGTGGCTCCGCTGCGGAAGATCAGGTCCATGCCCAGCTTGGGCGCGTTGGCGTTTTCCGCTACCGGAAGCGATTGGTTCTTCAGGGAATCGAACACCGTCAGCTGAATGAGGAAGTTGACGCCGTACATACCGATATAATTCATCATAATGCAGGCGATCACCTCGTTCACGTTGCACACGGCCTTCAAAAAGCCCGGAACAAGGCCCCACACCGCGCCCGCCAGCATCGCGCCCAGCAGGCAGGCCAGCCACAACAGCGGGCCGGGGATGAACGTGCATTTCACACCCATCAGAACGGCCACATATGCGCCCACGATGAACTGGCCGGACGCGCCGATGTTGAACAGGCCCGTTTTGTTGGCAAAGCCCACCGAAAGGCCCGTCAGAATGATGGGCGTGGCTGCGTACAGCACCTGCCCCAGGTTTTTCATGTCGGAAAGGCCGCCCGTCAGAATGGCCAGCAGGCCCCAGAAGGCATTGGCCGGGTCTGCCACCAGCAGCACCACAAAGCCCACCACAAGGCCGCACAAAATTGCCAGAAGCGAGGCCATAAAGCTGGAAAAACCCGCTTTTGTATAGAGATTTCGCCAGCGCGCCGATATTTTTTTCATTGCACTGCCCTCCTCCCGGAACCGGCCATATAAAGCCCAAGCTCCTGCACGGTGACTGTTTTCGGGTCAAGATCGGCCACGATCCGGCCCTCATAGATAACGAGGATACGGTCTGAAAGCTGCATCACCTCGTCCAGCTCCAGGCTCACGAGAAGGATGGCCTTGCCCGCGTCCCGCTCCTCCACCAGCTTGCCGTGGATGTACTCGATGGCGCCTACGTCCAGTCCGCGCGTGGGCTGGACGGCGATGAGCACGTCCGGGTCGCGGTCGATCTCCCGCGCGACGATGGCCTTCTGCTGGTTGCCGCCGGACATGCTGCGCGTGATGGTGCGCGCGCCCTGGCCCGAGCGGATATCAAATTTGCCGATGAGCTTGTCTGCGTATTCGTAGATGGCGTCGTACTTCAAAAAGCCGCGGCTGCAAAACTCCGGCTCAAAATAGCTTTGCAGCACCAGATTGTAAGCAAGGTTATAATCCAGCACAAGGCCATGGCGGTGGCGGTCCTCGGGAATATGCCCCAGACCGCCCGCGTTGCGCCTGCGGATGGGCGCGTGGGTGATATCCTGTCCGTTCAGCGTCACAGTGCCCTCCTCCGGCTCCACAAGGCCTGTCAGCGCGTAAACAAGCTCTGTCTGCCCGTTTCCGTCGATGCCCGCGATGCACACGATTTCGCCCCGGCGCACGTCAAAATCCACATGGTCCACCACATTTTTGCTGCCTCCGTGTCCCTTTACGCAAACCCCCCGGGCCGACAGCACGACCTCTCCCGGCTGCGCAGGCGTTTTTTCCACATTCAGGTTCACCTTGCGGCCCACCATCATCTCACTCATCTCCTCCTTGGTGGTGGAGGCGACGTCCACGGTGCCGATGTACCGCCCCTTGCGCAGGACGGTGCAGCGGTCGGCCACCGCTTTGATCTCATTGAGCTTATGCGTGATGAACAGGATGCTCTTCCCCTCGCTGACAAGCTCCTTCATGATCTTCATCAGTTCGTCGATCTCCTGCGGCGTCAGCACCGCTGTGGGCTCGTCGAAAATAAGGATCTCGTTTTCACGGTACAGCATCTTCAGGATCTCCACACGCTGCTGCATGCCCACCGTAATATCGGAGATACAGGCGTCCGGGTCCACCCGCAGGCCGTACCGCTCCGAGAGGGCCGTTACCTTTTCCCGGGCCTTGTCCATTTTCAAAAAGCCCCGGCTCGTGGTCTCCACGCCCAGTATGATGTTTTCCAGCACAGTGAAGTTGTGCACCAGCTTGAAGTGCTGATGCACCATGCCGATGCCCAAACGGTTCGCGTCGTTTGGGTCCTTGATCTGGACCTCCTGCCCGTTTTTCCGGATAACGCCCTTTTCCGGCTGGTACATGCCGAACAGCACGCTCATCAGCGTGGATTTGCCCGCGCCGTTTTCCCCCAGCAGAGCGTGGATCTCGCCCTTTTTCAGCTGCAGCGTTACGTCGTCGTTTGCGATGATACCCGGGAACTCTTTGGTGATGTTGCACATCTCGATGATATACTCGTCCATACAGTCACTCCTATGCTGTTTTTTCCTGCCAAGGACATGCCTTTTGATATTTGCATATATCGGATCATACTAGGACGCCGCCGAAAGACGGCTATAATAAAAACTGCGCTCGGCACAGTTTGCGCGGTTCAATATTTTTAAGCCCATGCCCGCCGGCACAGGGGCGTGTGCAGCGCACACGCCCAGCCGCGACAGCGGCGGGTTTAAGGTTATTATACCATGACACCGCAAAGCGGCCTCAACAAAACCGCACCCACTGCGGTTTTGCATGGTTCAATGTTCTCAAACTCATGCGCGAAAGCGCATCCGCGCGTGCAAAGCACGCGCACGGCCGCGACAGCGGCGGGTTTAAGGTTATTATACCATGACACCGCAAAGCGGCCTCAACAAAACCGCACCCGCTGCGGTTTTGCGTGTTTCAATGTTCTCAAACCCATGCGCGAAAGCGCATCCGCGCGTGCAAAGCACGCGCGCGGCCGCGACAGCGGCGGGTTTAAGGTTATTATACCATGACACCGCAAAGCGGCCTCAACAAAACCGCACCCGCTGCGGTTTTGCATGGTTCAATGTTCTCAAACCCATGCGCGAAAGCGCATCCGCGCGTGCAAAGCACGCGCGCGGCCGCGACAGCGGCGGGTTTAAGGTTATTATACCATCTTCCCAGCCTGTACGCCACTAGAAAATTTCCGTCTAAAACGCGCGTGTTCTCTTGACATGCCCCGGCCCCTGCCTTACACTTTACAGTAGTAAAACGCGCGTGTGACCAGCGCGGAAAACAAGGGGGACATCACTACAATGCGTTATGCGATCGGCATTGACCTGGGCGGTACAAATATCGCCGCAGGCATCGTTACAGAGGACTATAAGCTGTTGGAAAAGGGCAGCGTTCCCACAAAGGCGCAGCGCCCGTGGCAGGAGGTCGCGGCCGATATGGCCCGCCTGGCGATGGAACTTGTGGAAAAGGCGGGCCTTTCCAGGGCCGACTGTGCGGGCATCGGCGTGGGCAGCCCGGGCATCTGCAACGGCGACACAGGCGAGGTCGTCTATTCCAACAACCTGTATTGGGACGACGTGCCCCTTTGCCCCACCCTGACGCGCCTGACGGGCCTGCCCTGCCGCCTGAGCAACGACGCCAACTGCGCTGCCCTGGGCGAGGTGGTCGCCGGCGCGGCCAAAGGCTGCAAAACAGCCGTACTGCTCACGCTGGGAACAGGCGTGGGCGGCGGCGTTGTCATCGACGGGAAGATCTATGAGGGGCAGGCCAGCGCGGGCGCAGAGCTGGGCCACTGCACGCTCATCTCCGGGGGCGTGGAATGCACCTGCGGGCGCAGGGGCTGCATCGAAAGCTATGCCTCCGCCACGGCTCTCATCCGCCAGGCTTCAGAGGCTGCGGCCGCGCATCCCGAAAGCCTGCTGAACAAAGAACGCATCACCGCAAAATCCGTATACGACGCCATGCGAGCGGGCGACGATGCCGCAAAGGCCGTCGTGGCGCAGTACGAGGAATATCTCGGCGAGGCCATTGTGGACATGGTGAATATCTTTCGGCCTGAAATGCTGCTGCTGGGCGGCGGTATCTCCGGCGAAGGCAAAGCCCTGACGGACCCGATGAACGAATACGTGAAAGCCCATTGCTTCGGCGGTGACAAGAGCTTTGTCACACGTGTGGACACCGCCACGCTGGGCAACAAGGCGGGCATCATCGGCGCGGCTGCGCTGTGTCTTTCCGCCCCGGCCGCAATGCCGCTCAAGCTCGCGCCCGCGTTCAAGGACTACCTGTGGGGCGGTGAACGCCTGAAAAGCGAATACGGCAAGCATACCAGACTGTCGCCCCTGGCCGAAAGCTGGGAGCTGAGCTGCCACAAGGACGGCCCCAGCACCATTGTCAATGGGCCGGACGCCGGCCGGACGCTGGCGGAATATGCGGCCCGGCACCCCGCATGTGTGGGGACAAGGCATACAGACGGCGTGTTCCCCGTGCTCATCAAACTCATCGACGCGGCCAGGCCGCTCTCTGTGCAGGTGCATCCGGACGACGCCTACGCCCAGCGCGTGGAGGGCGAACCGGGCAAGACCGAGATGTGGTATGTGGTGGATGCACAGCCCGGCGCACAGCTCTATTACGGCTTCCAGCGGGAACTCACCCGTGAGGAGGCCGCCCGGCGCATCGCAGACGGCACGCTCACCGATGTACTGAACGCCGTGCCCGTAAAAGCGGGCGACGTATTTTTCATTGACGCCGGTACCGTGCACGCCATCGGCGCGGGCATCCTCATCGCCGAGATCCAGCAGAATTCCAACACCACCTACCGCGTGTTCGATTACGGCCGTCTGGGCGCGGACGGAAAACCCCGCGCACTGCACGTGGAAAAGGCCCTGGACGTGGCACGCCTGTGCCCGCCCGAGCGCTCGGCAGGCCCCATAGGGAAACCGGAACAGAACGGGGACTGCACTTCCACGCTGCTGGCCAAGTGCGGTTATTTCACCGCGCGCCTGCTGGACGTAGCGGGCAGCGCGCCGCTGTGCGCGGACGGCGAGAGCTTCCATTCCCTGCTGTGCCTGTCCGGCAGCGGCGCAGTCATTTGCGGCGGCGGGGCCGTGCCTTTTGCCAAGGGCGACAGCCTGTTCCTTCCCGCAGGCTTGGGCGCGTATACCATCGCGGGCCGCGCACAGCTTGTTTTGACAACCCTGTAATAAAGCGCCTTTTCACCCCGTATAAAACAATAACGCGCGGCTCCGTTTGCACAGGGCCGCGCGGCGGGTGTGGACCGCACGCAAAAGCCCCGCGCACAGCGGGGCTTTTTTCTCAAAACCGAACCGGGAGGAATCTGTAATGAGCAATAAAAAAAACATCGTGGGCGCGCAGGTCTCCAGTCTGCGCCCCTATCTGCAAACGCCCCAGGAGCTGCGCGCATCCCTGCAAAGCTGGCGGACATGGGTTACCGCACGGTGCAGATGCAGTGGTGGAACCCGGAGTTCGAGCCGGAGCTTGTTGCCGCCGCCGTACGGGGCGCCGGGCTTACCTGCGTTTCCACGCAAGACCTCTACACAGCCGTACGGGATGATTTCGAGCGCACCGTGCGCTTGAACGTGCTGTGCGGCAGCACCTGCGTCTGCGTCAGCGGCATCCCCGCTCCGGTGCCGGACACTGCGAGCGTGCTTGCCTTTTCGGCGGAGCTGGCCGCCATGGCGGCGCGCATCGCGCCGCTGGGCATGACGCTGGCGTTTCATCCACGCGCGCGGGAATGGGCGCCCGCAGACACGGCCGAGCCGGGCCTTTCCTGCACGGAACTGCTTTTGGAGCACACGCCTCAAAACGTAACGCTCGGGCTGGACCTGTACCACTCCGGCAAAGCGGGTCTCGCGCCAGACGCACTGCTGCGCCGCTGGGCCGGGCGTGTGGAATTCGTGCACTTCAAGGATTATTGCATCGCCCCCGACGGCTCGGAAACGTTGGTGCCCGTGGGACAGGGCGTGACGGACTGGAGCGCCGCCGTGGACGCCTGCCGGGAAACCGGCGTGCGCTGGGCCTTTGCCGAGCAGGAGCGCTGGGAAAAGGACGCTTTCCTGTGTATGCGGGAGAGCCTGGACGCCATGCGCGCCTGGGGCTTTGAGCCGTGACGCCCTCCCACCCGGCTCGGACGTGAAAGGAGTTTTTTTCTGATGGATTTGTTTTTCTTCGGCGGTGGATTTGAAATTCTGTTCTCCCTCGCATTCTTCGCGGTTTTGGCCGTCATCCTTGTTACTGCAGTGCGCGGCCTGCTGCAATGGAACCAAAACAACCATTCCCCGCGCCTGACCGTGCCCGCCGTCGTGGCGGCGAAGCGCACCGCCACCACGCACTCCCACCACAATACAGGCGGCGCGGCGCACGTCACCTCCAGCACCACTTATTACGCCACGTTCCAGGTGGAAAGCGGCGACCGCATGGAACTGCGCCTTTCGGGCGCGGAATACGGCATGCTGGCCGAGGGCGACCGCGGCAGGCTCACCTTTCAGGGCACACGCTATCTTTCCTTTGAACGGGAATAAGGCGCCTGCCCTTTCTTTCCTCTATGGCATCCACAAAAGGCGGGCTGCCGGCGTCTGCCGGCAGCCCGTCTTTTGTTGCCTTTTATCCGTCAGGCATTGTCCTTACTTTTGATGTACTCGTCAATGGCCTTGGCGGCGTGCTTGCCTGCTCCCATGGCCAGAATGACCGTGGCTGCGCCCGTCACGGCATCGCCGCCCGCGTACACCGCGTTGCGCGTCGTCAGGCCGTCGTCGCCGTTGGTGATGATGCAGCCGTGGCTGTTTGTCTCCAGGCCCGGCGTCGTGCTGCGGATGAGCGGGTTCGGGCTGGTGCCGATGGACATGACCATGCAGTCCACCTCCAGCACAAATTCACTGCCTTCCTTCACGACCGGACGGCGGCGGCCGCTTGCGTCCGGCTCGCCCAGTTCCATCTCCACACAGCGCATGCCGCACACACTGCCGTCTGCGTCTCCCAGCACCTCCACCGGGTTCGAAAGTGTCTTGAAGATGATCCCCTCTTCCACCGCGTGCTCCACCTCTTCCTTACGGGCGGGCAGCTCGTTCATGCTGCGGCGGTACACGATGTACACATTTTCCGCGCCCAACCGCTTGGCGCAGCGCGCCGCGTCCATGGCCACGTTGCCGCCGCCCACAACAGCCACGTTCCTTGCATGCTGGATGGGCGTTTTCGCCCCCTCCCTGTACGCTTTCATCAGATTGATGCGCGTGAGGAACTCGTTGGCCGAGTACACGCCCTTCAGGCTCTCGCCCGGAATGCCCATGAACCGGGGCAGGCCCGCGCCCGAACCGATGAACACCGCCTCGTTGCCCATTTCGAACAGCTCGTCGATGGTGATCGTCTTGCCAATAACCACGTTGGTCTCGATGTCGACGCCCAGCTCCTTCAGGCCGTCAATCTCCTGGCGCACGATATCCTTGGGCAGGCGGAATTCCGGAATGCCGTATACCAGCACGCCGCCCGCGGTGTGCAGCGCCTCGTATACCGTCACCTTATAGCCCAGCTTTGCAAGGTCGCCGGCAGCCGTCAGCCCGGACGGGCCGGAGCCGATGACCGCCACCCTGTGCCCGTTGGGCACGGGCATGGCGGGCTTTTCGGTGCTGTGCTCCCGATGCCAGTCGGCCACAAACCGCTCCAGACGGCCGATGCCCACGCTTTCCGTTTTGATGCCGCGAACACATTTGCCCTCGCACTGGTTCTCCTGCGGGCACACGCGGCCGCACACCGCCGGCAGCGCGCTGGACGCGCTGAGCACGGCGTACGCGCCCTCCATGTCCTCATCGGCCACCTTCGCAATAAAGGCGGGGATATCTATATTCACCGGGCAGCCGCTCACACAGGGCTTGTTTTTGCAGTTCAGGCAGCGCTTTGCTTCGTTCACAGCCATCTCATAGGTATAGCCCAGTGCCACTTCCTTGAAATTCTTATTGCGCACGTCCGGGTCCTGCACCGGCATAGGGCACTTTTTCGGGTCCATATTCGGCATGATCATTCGACCTCCTTTTTCAGCAGCTCGCACTCCGCCTCACGGGCGTGCGCCTCAAAGTCGCGGTACATTGTGCCGCGGTGCATCGCCTCGTCAAAGTCCACCTCGTGGCCGTCAAAATCCGGCCCGTCCACGCAGGCAAACTTTGTCTTGCCGCCTACGGTCAGGCGGCAGCCGCCGCACATGCCCGTTCCGTCGATCATGATCGGGTTCATGGACACCGTCGTTTTGATGCCGTATTTTTTCGTCAGCTGGCACACAAATTTCATCATCACCAGCGGCCCGATGGCAATTACCTCATCGTACTGGTTGCCCGCGTTGACGAGCGCCTCCAGCGCGTTCGTCACAAGGCCCTTTTCGCCCCAGCTGCCGTCGTCGGACATCTTCACCACCTGGGCGGAGACAGTCTCGAACTCCTTCTCCAGGATCACCAGGTCCTTATTGCGGAAGCCCACCACGCTGTGCACCTCCGCGCCCAGCTCGTGCAGCTTCTTCGCCGTGGGATACGCGATGGCGCAGCCAACGCCGCCGCCCACCACGGCTACCTTTTTCAGCCCTTCCAGCTTGCTGGGTGTGCCAAGCGGACCCACAAAGTCCACAAGGCTGTCCCCTGCGTTCAGGGCGTTCAATTCCATCGTCGCCCCGCCCACGATCTGGAAGATGATCGTCACGGTGCCGGCCTTACGGTCATAATCCGCGATCGTCAGCGGCACCCGCTCGCCGTCCTCCGACGCACGGAAGATGATGAACTGTCCCGGCTCCGCTTTTTTCGCCACTAGCGGCGCTTCGATGACCATTTTTGTCACCGTCGGGTTCAGCGGCGTCTTTTCCAAAATCTTATACATACTTCACGCACTCCTCCTCATTCTGCCCTCGTGCGGACGCGCGGGGGAACCATTCAAGAAAGGCGCAGCCGCTGGCCGGCGGCTGCGCCATTGGGTATAGTATAGCATAAAACACAAACGGGAGTGTTCAAAATTTTATGCTTCCCATCAAATTGTGCGCTGCTACCAAAAATCGGCTCTTAGAAGTCGATTTCCTTGTCATAGTATACAGCGGTGAGCAGCTTTTCCATCTCCTCCTGCGTGGGGATACGGGGGTTGGAACCCGTACAGGCATCGGCAATGGCGTTCTTCGCGACCTCGGACAGCTTCTCGTTGAATTCCTTTTCGTCGATGATGCTCTGCTCCGCGATGACGCCGCCCTCGCCGTAATTTTGAATGGCGTACGGGATATTCAGCTCCTTGTTCATCTTGCGCAGCTCCGCGATCAGCGCGTCCACCAGCTCCTCAGTGGTGCTGCCCGGCAGGTCGATAAAGCGAGCGATCTCGGCATAACGCCCGGCCGCCTCGGCATTTCTGGCGTTAAATTTGATGACCTTGGGCAGGTACATGGCATTGGCCGCGCCGTGGATGATGTGGCCGCCGGAATATGCGGCGCCCGTTTTGTGCGCCATGGAGTGCACAATGCCCAGAAGCGCGTTGGAGAACGCCATGCCGGCCAGGCACTGCGCGTCGTGCATGGTATCGCGGGCAGCCATATCGCCGTCGTAGGATTTTTTCAGGTTCTCGTGGATGAGCTTGATGGCGTGCAGCGCCAGAGGATCGGTATAATTGCAATGCAGTGTGGACACATAGGCCTCAATGGCGTGTGTCATGGCGTCCATGCCGGTATGGGCCGTCAGCTTCGGGGGCATCTTCTCGGCCAGGTCCGGGTCCACAATGGCGATATCCGGTGTGATGTTGAAGTCCGCCAGAGGATACTTGATACCCTTCGCATAGTCGGTAATAACAGCGAAAGCGGTGACCTCGGTGGCAGTGCCGGACGTGGACGGAATGGCGCAGAACTTCGCCTTCGTGCGCAGCGTCGGGAAGCTGAACGGGGTGATCAGGTCCTCAAAGGTGACCTCGGGATATTCATAAAACGCCCACATGGCCTTCGCAGCATCGATGGGAGAACCGCCGCCCATGGCAACGATCCAGTCCGGCTCAAACTCACGCATGGCCGCCGCACCGCGCATCACAGTCTCAACAGAGGGGTCCGGCTCCACGTTTTCAAACAGGCGCACTTCCATGCCGGCCTGCTTCAGGTAGCCCTCTACCTTGTCCAGAAAGCCGAAGCGCTTCATGCTGCCGCCGCCAACAACGACGATGGCCTTTTTGCCTTTCAGGTTGGCCAGCTCCGCGATAGAGCCCTTGCCATGATACAGATCACGCGGTAATGTAAAACGTGCCATAACGAAAACCTCCAGTAAGTTTAATGGATTATGTTGTCCGGCGGCAACGCGCCGGGGTCCGGCTGTTGGGGCAGGAGCGCCGGCGCCGCCGTGCCCTTATCCCTTGTTAAAATTTTATCACTTTCTTTTCCCGCCGGGTAATGTATAATAGGAATGGTACCTATATCTATTTTCACATATCTGTTTCGGAGGTGCACGTCATGAACCTGCAGCAGCTGCGCTACGCCGTCGAGGTCGCCAAAACGGGGTCCATAACCGCCGCAGCCAAAAATCTGTATATGGGCCAGCCCAACCTGAGCAAGAACATCCGGGAGCTGGAGGCGGAGCTTGGCATCACACTGTTCGAGCGCACGGCCCGCGGTGTGGCGCCCACCAAAAACGGCGAGGATTTTCTGGGCTATGCCCGCAGCATCATCGCGCAGATGGAAAGCCTGGAGACGATGTTCGGCCCCCATACCGAGACCGGAACGCAGCTCTCCGTCTGTGCGCCGCGTGCCAGCTATGTTGCGCAGGCGTTCAGCCGGTACCTTGGTGCGGAGGGGCGCGCCCCGCTGCAGGTGCAGTACCGCGAGACCAGCGCTGCCGCCGTTATCAGCGACGTCGCCTCCGGCACCGCCAATCTGGGCGTCGTGCGCTGGCAGGCGGAGCATGCGGCCACGCTGGACAACCTCCTGCGGGAAAACGCGCTCTCCGGTGAGGTTCTCTGGGAGTTCAGCATGGTGGTACTGCTGCACGAACGCCATCCCCTGGCCGCGCTGGGGGATATCCCCTACCACCTGCTGGGCGATTATCCCGAGATCGTCCACGGAGACCTTACGCCCGTCCTGCCCGCCGAACAGCCCGCGCAGGCGGCAGGCGGCAGGCAGGGCCGCATCGCCGTATTTGACCGCGGCGGCCAGTTTGACATTCTGCGGAATGTGCCGGGCAGCTATATGTGGGTGAGCCCCGTTCCCTTTGAGATCCTGGCCCAGCAGGAGCTGGTGCAGAAGCCCTGCCGCAGCGCCTCGCGCTACCGCGACGTGCTTGTGCGCCGCCGTCCCGGCGCGCTCAGCGCGGCGGAAGTTGCCTTCATCAACGAGCTCCGGCGCGAGATCGCAGGGCTGGTGCAGACATGATCTGTGCGCCCTCAAGCGTTCCATTCCGTGTAAGGCAACACCGCACAATTCACGGCTGACGCCTTAAGCGTCGCCTCGCTTGCAGATTTTCCGGCAACTGTCACAGAAATGCTCGCGAATACACAAAGTATTCGCGAGCATTTTTGTTTAACCTGCCAAAAAACCGGCCGGCGCGCTTCGACTCTTAGAATTGTGCGGTGTTGCCTTAAAGGTTTCCTTTTTGCAGCGTTTGCGCTTTTTTCGGTTGGCTCTTTTAAGGGAATACGCTGCATGCAATAGAATTGCAGAACGCCCTAAGCCCCGGCACAGACGGTACGGCAGGCGCTTCCCTGCATGTTTTTTGAGAGGTCCCGCCCCGGCCGTTCCTGCGGCATTCCGCTGCCATACAATGCAAAAACCGCCCCGGACGTTTTGCCGTCCGGGGCGGTTTTTGCCATTCGGGCGCAATGCCTTACAGCAGCGTGTACAGCACAAGCCCCGCCGCGCCCGCGCCCGCCATCACAAGGATGGGGTCCTTCTTCCAGCGCCGCAGCACGAACAGCGCGGCGGCAAACAGCAGCACGGCAATGAGGTCCACATCCGCGAGCCCTGCGGGCAGCGCGTCCGCACCGAAAAATGAAAGGTTCACCAGCGTCACGCCCGCGGAGGCGATCATCGCCACCACAGCCGGGCGCAGGCCCGCCAGCACCCCCTGCACCATGGAAAGGCCCCGGTAGCGGTAATATACATAAGCCAGCGTCAGCACAATAATGCAGGAAGGCAGGACACACCCCGCCGTGGCCACCAGCGCGCCGGGCAGCCCTCCCAACTGCAGGCCCACGAACGTGGCCGAATTGATGGCGATGGGGCCGGGCGTCATCTGCGAGATCGTAATGATATCGCTGAACTGCTCCAGCGTAAGCCAGGGATGCAGCTCCACCACCTGGTGCTGGATGAGCGGCATGGCGGCATAGCCGCCGCCGATGCTGAACAGCCCGATTTGAAAAAAGCTCCAGAACAGTTCCAGATGGATCATTGCGCGCGGCCTCCTTTCGAGGTGCGCTGCCTGCGCCACAGGTCAGCGGCGCCCACCGCGCCGCACACCAAGATAATGGCCACTACGTTCACACCGAAAAAGCGCGCCGCAGCAAACGCGCCCAACAGCATCACCACAGGCAGGACGCGCCTTTCCCCCAGAACGGAGCGCCCCATCGTCAGCACCACGTCGCAGATGACGGCGGCCACGCCGGCCTGCATCCCCCGCATGACCAGCGCGACGATGCGGTTATCCCGAAACGCAGTGTAAAAAAAAGAAATGATGGATAAAATGATGAGCGGCGGCAGCACAGTGCCCAGCACCGTGACCAGTGCCCCGGGCACGCCGGCCACGCGGTAGCCTACTAAGATGGATGCGTTCACTGCGATGGCTCCCGGCGAGGACTGTGCAATGGCCGTCAGATCCATCATCTCTTCCTCGTCGATCCAGTGCAGCTGCTCCACGAACTTTTTGCGCATCAGCGGGATGATGACGAATCCGCCCCCGAATGTGAACGCACTGAGCGTGAACGTAGAGGTGAACAGCGTCAGATAATCCTTCCTGCTGTGTTTTGGCTGTTGTTCCATACCTCGCTTCCCCCTTCCCTATCATCATACGCCTTGCAATTTAATAATAAAAATACTATTATATTATAAATATCATATTATTTTTGTTATAAGGAGATTTTGGCATGACGCTGCGGCACATCCGCATTTTTCTGGCCGTGTGCGAAAACGGCAACAACACCACCCGCGCGGCGCGGGCGCTGTACCTGGCGCAGCCGGCCGTAAGCCGCGCCGTGGCCGAGCTGGAGGAATATTACGGTGTGCGCCTGTTCGACCGTATCGGTCGCCGCCTGTATCTCACCGAGGCCGGGCGGCGCATGTGGGAATACGCGGTGCACATCTGCGGCCTGTTCGACGACCTGGAAAAGGGCCTGCGCGGCTGGGACGAACAGGGCGTGCTGCGCGTAGGAGCCAGCATTACCATCGGCTCCCAGTTCCTGCCCGGTTATGTGGACGCATTCCGCGCGGCACACCCCGGGGTGGATGTGCGCGTCTGGGTGGGGCCGTCGGAGCAGCTTGAGGAAAAGCTGCTGCACAACACGCTGGACGTCGCTCTGATGGAAGGGCCTGTCCACGGCAGTGCGCTGACAGCAGAGGAATATATGGCGGATACTCTGGCCGTCGTCTGCGCGCCGGGCCGTCCCTTTACGCAGGGCCAGACCGTGCCGCTGGACGCCTTCCGCGTCCAGCGCTTTCTGCTGCGCGAAAAAGGCAGCGGCACCCGCGAGCAATTCGACAGCGCGGCCGCGGCCGCGGGTTTCACGGTCGCGCCGGTATGGGAATCCACCAGCACGCTGGCGCTGGTGAATGCGGCCACCCGCGGCCTTGGCGTGGCCCGCGGCCTTGGCGTGGCGGTGCTGCCCCTGCGCATGGCAGCGGACGCGCTGGAAAAGGGACAGGTGGCGGTATTCCGCGTGGATGGGCTGGACCTTTCCCGCAAATTCCGCCTGGTGCACCACCGGGATAAATTTCTTACGGCGTCAGCGCGGGAATTCCTGGCACTGTGCCGCGCCCAGGGCGACGCTGCGCGGGAAAGGGTGTAAAAAGCCGCCGCGCGGCGGGATGTCTCCGCGCCGCGCGGCGGCTTTGATGTATCTATATCCTGTTCTTTCAGTGGGCGCAATGCTCGTACCCGTGGGAGATCAGCCACGCGTTTTTTCTCTCCTCTATAATTTCATTCCGGCCGTTCAGGCTCTGGCCGCAGTTTGCCTTTACCCCGCAGTCCAAAGCTGCCAGATAATCCAGAATCTTCTCCTCCGTGATCTCTTCCGACGGGATATGCTCTGCCGCCCACCAAACCGGGTCCTTCTGTTCTGTCGGCTTGAAGGCAAGCGCCACGGAATAATATGCAAAGGGCTGGCCCGTTTCTTCGCAGACAGCCTTTGTTTTCAGCAGGTAGTCCGCCAATTCCGCATCTGCAGGAGCCGGCGCGCCAACCGCAGAAAAGCTTACGCTCAGCTCTATCGGAAGCGGAAGCCCGGCACGATCGTATTCCTCGTCTGTCCGAAAGACCGGCGCGTCCGGGTCAAACAAAGGGCCTTCCTGCGTTGTGTAAAAGCCTGCATGAACTTCGGCTTCTCCCGTCAGCGCTCTCAGCCGCGCCGCCGTTCCGCCGCTTTCCAGCTCCGAGTTCAAAAAATTTTTGAACCGTTCGTAGGTGTTGCAGCCCGAACGGACTGCTCCGTCTATTTGGCTGAACACTGCTCCATCGCTGAAATATGCCGGAAATTCAACATCCTCGCTTGCTTCTTTGCGAACCGTACACACATAATCCATGCCCGCCGATTTGTCCGCCCGGACGACCCACTGATAACGAGCAGGCCCGACAACGTAGCCTTCACCCGGATGGTAAGCCCTATAATGCGCGGTAATTTTCTGTTCTGTATACCAGGCGATCAGCGGATTCCCCGTCTTTCGCCATGTCCACCATACAAGTCCTCCCAAAAGAATCAGCGCCAACAGAAGCGCCAGCGCACGCGTTGTTTTCGTACGCGGAACGCGAGTCCTGCCTTTGTGCGTCTCGCCCGCTCTTTCGTCAATGCTTTTTGCCGTCTGCATATTTTTCCTCCTTCCTGTTTCCAAACGCAAAATGCAGCAGCCCCGCGATTGCACAGCCTATGGCCAGCGGCCCGGCAACCGCCAGCGCCATAGACACATACAGCACCACTGAACCCCACTGCAGCGATTGCATGTTTGGGATAAAAAAATACAAAAGCACAAACGCCGCCGCTGCAGCCGGCACCAGCCAGCACCTGCGCCGCAGGACATAATAACACGCCGCGCCCACCAGCGGCAGCCACCACGCAAGATACACGCCGCCCGCGCGGGAGGTGAGCCACAGCGCGCCCAGCACGCCCACCAGCGCGAACAGCACGCTTTGCGCCAGCAGCCTCCAGCGCAGCCTGCGCAGTACCCGCGCATCGTCCGGCATGCTGTGCTCGGGCGGCGTTTCGCTTTCCAGCATCGTGCGGCAGCCACCGCAACGCTCCGTATGCACGCGTACCAGCGCTTCGCTGTCCGCGCTGGCCACGCCGTCCCGTACCAGCGGCATCAGGTCCCGGCATACCTCGCAGGAAATGTCAAAGCGTATCCCTCGCTCTGTTTGTGTTTTCATAGCTCTGCCCCCTCCTTCTGCAATTGCTCCCGCAGCCAGTGGCGCGTGCGAAAATCCAGCGTGCGGGCCGCGCTTTCGCTGACGCCGCACCTCTGTGCGATCTCCGCGAACGAATATCCCTGCGCCCGCAGCCAAAGCACCTCTCCGGCGGGCGGCGCGTTTGCAGCAGTTCCTTTGCCCGCGCGGCCAGCGCCCGGGCGTCCACCTGCGTTTCAAACGGAGGCGCGCCCGGGCCGCCCTCCTCCACATACCGGGCCAAAAGCTCATCGCCGGAAAGTACATGCCGTTTGCGCCGCAGCCCGTCGATCCAAACATGCCGTGCAATGCTGAACAGCCAGGTGCGCACACATGCGCCCTTCCGAAAGCCGCTCAGCCCTGTGAGCGCCCGCAGGAACGTCTCGCTCAGCAGGTCCTCCGCAAGGGCGGCGTCCCGCGTCAGGCTGCACAGGTAACGGTACACATCCTGCCGGTACTGGGTATAGATCTGTTCGATCTCCTGCATCGGGACGCCTCCTTTCAGCATGTTAGACGCACGCGCAGACATTTTGTTTCAGCTTTCGGAAAACTTTTTGCCTCCTTGCAAAACAAAACGCGGCGCAGAGCAAAAAATGCTCTGCGCCGCGTTTCATCCCAACAGGCCGCGAGCCGTTCAGCGGATGGCCGCGAAGCCTTTTTTCAGATCGTCCAGAATATCGTCGATGTGCTCCAGCCCCACGGACAGGCGGATAAGCCCCGGCGTGATGCCCGCGGCCACAAGCTGTTCGTCGGTGAGCTGGCGGTGGGTGCTGCTGGCCGGATGCAGCACGCAGGTGCAGATGTCGGCTACATGCACCACCTTGTTGGCCAGGGACAGGCTGTCCATGAACTTGACGGCCACCTCGCGCCCGCCGCGAATGGAGAACGAGATCACCCCGCTGCACCCGTCGGGCAGGTATTTTTTTGCGGCTGCGGCATAAGGGCTGCCGGACAGCGCGGGATAATTGACAAACTCCACCTCCGGCTGCCTTGCCAGGAAGGCAGCGGCCTGTTCCGCGTTGCGGCAGTAACGCTCCATGCGCACGGCCAACGTCTCCAGCCCAAGGTTCAGCAGAAACGCATCCTGCGCGGAGGGGTACATACCGAAATCGCGCATCAGCTGCACCCGCGCCTTGGTGATATACGCAGCCCTGCCGAAATCCCTGGTATAGGTCACGCCGTGATAGCTCTCGTCCGGCGTGCACAGCTCGCCGAATTTTCCGTTTTCCCAGTTGAAATTGCCGGAATCCACGATCACGCCGCCCACCTGGATGGCATGGCCGTCCATGTACTTCGTGGTGGAGTGCACCACGATATCCGCGCCCCACTCGATGGGACGGCACAGCACAGGCGTGGCAAAGGTGTTGTCCACAAGAAACGGCACGCCGTTTCTGTGGGCGGTGCGCGCGAATTTTTCAAGGTCCAGCACAGCGATGGCAGGGTTGGCGATGGTCTCACCGAACAACGCCTTTGTGTTGGGGCGGAACGCCTTTTCGATCTCCTCCTCCGGCGCGTCCGCGTCCACGAAGGTACATTCGATGCCGAACTTCTTCAGCGTGACCGCAAACAGGTTCACCGTACCGCCGTAAATGGTGGAGGCGGCGACGAAATGGTCGCCCGCGGTGCAGATGTTCAGAACCGCAAGCAGACTGGCCGCCTGTCCGCTGGTGGTGCACAGCGCGCCCACGCCGCCCTCCAGCGCCGCGATTTTTTGTTCCACCGCCGCGACGGTGGGGTTGGAGATGCGGGAATACATGTGGCCGTCCGCCGAAAGGTCGAACAGCTGGCCGATGTGCTCGGTGGAATCATAGGTGTAGGTGGTGCTCTGGTAGATCGGCAGGGCCTTCGGCTCGCCGTTGCCGGGCTTGTAGCCCTCATGCAGGCATTTTGTTTCGATGTGCATGGTGTTTTTCTTCCCCTCTCACGAATACTTTTTCACGATGGACGCCATTTCGTCCCAAACGTTTTCCATGTCCGCCACCAGCTTGAACTGGGTGCGGCAGCGCTCCAGGTTCTGGCGCGCCCGGCTCACCTTGAAGTAGGTATCGCCCTGCAGATAGTCCGTCAGAAAACGGATGCCGCACTCCAGCGTCATCAGCTTGGCGCCCCAGGGCAGGTACTCTTTTTCCGTGTCCGTCAGCGCGGCGCCCGCGGCCTCCAGATAACCGCGGGTATACAGCTCAAACAGGTACAGGTCAAAATGCACCTTGGAAACGTCCGGCTCGTCCTCAGCTGCCGTGGACGCGCCGAAGCGGATGGAATCGCCGTAATCGTTCAGCGCAAGCCCCGGCATGATGGTGTCGAGGTCGATGACGCACAGCGCCTCGCCGGTGTGGGCATCAAACAAAATATTGTTCAGCTTCGTGTCGTTGTGCGTCACGCGCAGCGGCAGCTTTCCCGCGTCCAGCAAGTCCATCAGCACCGCGCAGTCCGCCCTGCGCCGCTGCACAAAGGCAATCTCCTCCCGGCAGGTCCGCGCGCGGTTCTTCACGTCGCGCTCCAGCGCCTTGTCAAAGTCTGCAAGACGCTTGCGGGTATCATGGAATTTCTCGATGGTCTCGTGCAGCGTCCCGGCCGGATAATCCTCCAGCGCGCGCAAAAAGCCGCCGAAGCTCTTGGCCGAATGGTAGAAGTCCATCGGGTCCGTCACGCTTTCGATGCACACGGAATCCGGAATATAGTTATAGCAGCGCCACGCGCTTCCCACCGCGTCCTCAAAATAGTTGTCGCCTGTTTTCGTCTTGATATAATTCAGCGTCTCGCGGTCCGCGTCGCCGCCGCGCGCCAGTATCTTTCGGCGCAGGTATTCCGTCACGCCGAAAATATTCTCCATGACGGCGCGCGGGTCCTTAAACACACCCGTGTTGATGCGCTGGATGACATAGCGCAGCTCGTCGCCGCCCTGCGCCGCCATGTACACGGCATAGGTGTCGTTGATGTGTCCCGCGCCGAAGGGCTTTACATAGCTGGCCGTCTCGCCCAGCTTGAAAGCGAACAGCGCGTCCTCCAGGTTGTGGTCCTCCACCCCGTCAATGTGTCGGCGGGTGGAATACAGCACGGTGGCCGCCTCGGTGCGCGCGCACGGCTCCATGTGGCACCAGGCCTTGATGGTGGCGTGCAGATTGACGTGCACGCCGTCTTCCAGGACGTTATCGTGGTCCACCAGCGCGCCGCTGTTTACAAGGCATGCCGCGCCCAGCACAGTATTGGTGTTGATGATGGCCCCGTGCAGCACAAGGCAGCCCGGCCCAAGCACCGCGGACGGGCTGACGATGGCTGTGGGATGCACCACGCTGGGCACACGGTAACCCGCGTCCAGCAGGCGACGCGTCCACGCCAGGCGCAGGCGGTTGTCGCCAAACGCCGCCACGGCCTCAGGGTATTCACCCGTGAGCGAAGTGTAGTCCATGCATTTGCCTGCAACGTCCGCGCCGCGGACGGCGTCGTCCAGAAACGCCACGCCGTCCCAGTTCCCTGCGGCGCGCGCCACTTCCCCCACCATCTGGCCAAGGCCGCCGGCGCCCAAGATCAAAAGTTTAGACATGCTGTCCCCCCAATGGTAAAAATGCCGCGCCCCGTTCGAGCACGGTGCCGGATTCTATCTTCATCTGCGCGGGCACGGTGTTGCCGGCCTTGACAATGGCCCCGGGCGCAAGGTGGGCGCACGCGCCGACCACACAGTCGTGGTCCGCGATCGCCCCCATGTTCACGATGGCCCCCTGCTCCACGACAGCACACGCTCCCACAGCGGCCAGCGCCAGCACCACAGCCCCGGGACGGATATCCGCCGTGGGGCTGACATAGGCCCTCGGATGCACCAGCGCCGGCAGGCTGTAGCCCGCCGCGGCCAGTTTTTCCAGCCAGGCGGCGCGCAGCGCGTTGGCGCCAAAGGCCGGATACGCCCAGCGGAATTCCCCCGCAAAGCGTATATAGTCCGTACACGGGCCGAGGACATCCGTTCCCGTGCATCCGTCATCCAGGAACGCCACACGCCCGAAAACGCCCATAGCCCGCGCTGTTTCGGCCGCCGTGCGGCCGTAGCCACCCGCGCCGAGGATGATCAGGTTTTCCATCCGCAGCCTCCCATACCGCCTCCGCACCGCGCGGCCGGAGGCATTCACATTCTTGTATATGATAGAATATCATACCATATTTATACTAAAAAAAACAGACCGCTTCTTCAAAACCTTTCGCAGCCCCCTCCCGGAAAACTCCGCAGGGGCAGCAGACGAAGCGCCGCTGCGGAGCTGCGGCTCCCCGTGCACTGCACCCTCGTGGGGCGACGCAAAATGCTTCGGCGGGGGCAAAACCCACGAAATTCGTATACTTACACAACTTTGCGCGGGACAGAGGGCAAAAATTTGGCGGCGCGGCAAGGATTTTTTTGGCAAAAGCTCTTTGAAAAATGCGCATTTCTGTTATAATAGCTCTAAAGTGCCGCTTTGCGGCGGGCCTGCCCGGCAGACCCTGAAAGCGCGCTGCGCTTTCCTTTCGGCTTTTGTAACATGCAAAACCATGACGCGCATGGTTTTGTTGTGGCCGCTTCGCGGCGACATCATGTTATAATCGCTCTAAAGTGCCGCTTTGCGGCGGCGGGCTGCTGTATTGCGGCCCGCTTTTCCGGCCCGCGCCCGGGCCAATCGGTTTTAATGAGGAGAGGAAAATGGGAGAAACAATTCTGGAACTGCAAAACATCGCAAAGCATTTCGGTGATACCGACGTGCTGAACGGTATCAGCATCTCAATCGGCAAAGGCGAATTCATCACGCTGCTCGGCCCTTCGGGCTGCGGCAAAACCACGACGTTGCGCATCATTGCCGGGCTGGAAACGCCCGACGAGGGCCGCGTCATTCTGAACGGGCAGGACGTGACGGACTCCGAACCCAACAAACGCGACGTGAACACCGTGTTCCAGAATTACGCCCTGTTCCCGCACATGACAGTGGCCGCGAACATCGGCTACAGTCTGAAGCTGAAAAAACGTCCCAAGGACGAAATAAAAAAAGCCGTGGACGACGCGCTGGCCCTTGTGCAGCTCTCCGGCTACGGCAAGCGCATGCCTGCGGAGCTTTCCGGCGGGCAGCGTCAGCGTGTCGCCATTGCCCGCGCCGTGGTGAACCGTCCCAGCGTGCTGCTGCTGGACGAACCCCTCGGCGCGCTGGACCTGCAGCTGCGCCGCCAAATGCAGCTGGAGCTGAAGGCTTTGCAAAAACAACTGGGCATCACGTTCATCTACATCACCCACGATCAGGAGGAAGCCCTTAATATGTCGGACCGCATCGCCGTGATGAAAGACGGCCGGTTCGAACAGCTCGGTACTCCGGCGGAGGTGTATGACAGCCCGCGCACCAGCTATGTGGCGCGCTTTGTGGGCACCGCCAATGTGCTGACGGGCACGGTTGAGGCTGTGGAGGACGACGTGCTGAAGGTAGCCTGCGCAGGCGGCTGCGCGGGCGCGCTGCGCCGCGGATATTCCTTTGCCCCCGGTGCGCCCATCACACTGGCCGTGCGTAGCGAGCACGTGGAATTCACAAAGGACCCCGCTGCCTGCGGTATCGCGGCCGTTATCCGGGAAAAGACGTTTGCCGGCGGCATGCTGCGCATCGCACTGGAGCTTTCCGACGGCACGACGCTCATCGCCAGCCGCCACGGCATTGATATGGATGTGCAGACGGGCGACGCGGTGCGCGTGACCTGGGCGCCGGCCAGCGCCGTGCCCGTGGACGTGGAGGCGGAAGAAGCGAAATGAAAGCAGCCTCCACCCCTTTTAAAAAGAAAAAAAAGCAGAGCGGCGTCTGGCTGACGCTGCTGCCGCTCTACCTGTTCACGCTGGTGTTCGTGGCCGGGCCTCTGGTGTATATGTTCGTACTCAGCTTCCAGACGCGCGCCGAGGTATGGGGTGTGGTGAACCAGTTCACACTGGACAACTACAAAAATATTTTTCAGCCCGTGTACCTGAACACCTTTGTGGAGTCCTTCAAGCTGGCGCTCACCAGCACACTGCTCATCTGCGCCATCGGCTATCCTTTCGGCTATTTTATGGCAAAGCTGTCCGCGCAGTGGAAAAAGCGCGTGATGCTGCTGCTCATGATCCCGTTCTGGACCAGCTCGCTCATCCGGCTGTACGGATGGATCATCATTTTCCGTGCAAACGGTACGCTGGATAAGCTGCTGATGGGCCTGGGCCTTACCGACAGCCCGCTCAAGCTGCTGTACACCTACCCCGCCGTGGTGGTGGGCATGGTATACGCGCTGCTTCAGTTCATGATCCTGGCCGTTTACTCCAGCGCGGAAAAAATGGACTGGAGCCTTGTGGAGGCCGCGCGGGACCTGGGCGCTACGCCGCTGAAGGCCTTTCTTACCGTCACGCTCAAGCTGACGCTGCCGGGCCTGCTCTCGGGCGTTATCCTTACGTTCATCCCCTCCATGGGCCTGTTCTTCATCGCCGACATCCTGGGCGGCAACAAGGTGGTGCTGGTGGGCAGCCTCATTCAGGACCAGCTTATGAAAGCACACAACTGGCCCTTTGCGGCCGCGCTGAGCGTGGTGCTGATGATCCTGACCAGCCTGATGATCTCGCTGTACAAGCGTGTGACACACACCACGGAACTGGAGGGCATCTTATGAAAAACCGTACAAAACTGCCCAACATCTATATCGGCGTTGTCACGGCCGTTCTGTATCTGCCCATCGTGCTCGTTATCATCTATTCGTTCAACGAAAGCAAGATCAGCTCGGTGTGGGGCGGCTTTTCTCTCAAATGGTACGAAACGCTGTTCAGGGACGCCGCCATGTTCGAGGCGCTGGGCAACAGCATCGTTCTGGCGCTGTGCGCCAGCCTCGGCGCGGCGGTCATCGGCACGCTGGGTGCTTACGGCTTCACCAAGGTGCAGCTTCGCACCAAAAGTGCCGTGGAATATGTGTCCATGCTTCCCATCATGATCCCCGAGATCATCCTGGGCATGGTGTTCATGACGTTCTTCGCGCTCATCGGCCTGCCCTTCGGCATGACGACGCTCATCCTCGCCCATACTGCCTTTTGCGTCCCTTATGTCTATATGCTGGTGAAAGCGCGCCTGGTGGGCATGGACAAAAGCCTGGCGGAAGCTGCGCGGGACCTGGGCGCGGGCGAGGTGCGCGTGTTCTTCGATATCACGCTGCCCCTGCTGGTGCCTGCCATTCTGTCCGGCATGCTGCTCAGCTTCGCCATGAGCCTGGACGACGTCATCATCAGTATCTTCGTCACGGGCGTCAACGTAAACACGCTGCCCATCAAGGTTTATACGCAAATCAAAACCGGCGTCACACCGGAGATCAACGCCCTGTGCACATTGATGCTGGGCGCCACCATCATTCTGGTTGTTCTCTCGAATGTCCTGGGTAAAGTGGGAAAGCCCCGGACCGGGAAGCAGCATAAAGAGACCGCGGAGCGTTCCGCGGCTCCCGTCCCGGCGCAGCCGCAGTGATTCTGCAGCCGCCGCAGCAACACCATAAGGAGGAAAACCAATGAAAAAATTCTTTGCACTGGCACTCTCTCTGGCGCTGGCGCTCACCGCGTTCGCGGGCTGTTCCAGCACGTCCGCTTCCACTTCCACGCCGTCCGCGGCTTCCGGCAGCACGGCCGGCTCCGCAGGCACGGCCGCTTCCGGCGAGCTGAACCTGTACACCTGGGAGGGCATGTTCCCCCAGGAGGTGCTGGACGCCTTTACCGCCGAGACCGGCATCAAGGTGAACTATTCCAGCTTCGATACCGACGAGACCATGCTGGCAAAGCTGGAGACCGCCAAGGGAGGCGACTATGACGTCGTCATCGCCGACGACTACATCATTGAAACGGCCATCGCCGAGGGCCTGGTGATGGAGCTGGACAAAAGCAAGATCGCCAACATCGGCAACGTGAACCCCGTATACCAGGGCCAGTTCTTTGACCCGGAGGACGCCTACACCGTTCCCTACGGCGCGGGCGTGCAGACCATCGTCTACAACCCCGATCTGGTGGATATTGAGATCAACGGCTACGAGGACCTGTGGGACGCCGCGCTGGAAAGCAGCCTGGGCATCACCAGCAACTTCCGCGTGATGAACGGCATGGCGCTGAAGATCGCGGGTGAAAGCTACAACACCGAGGACGTGGCCGCCATCGAGGCCGCGGGCGCAAAGCTGCTTGAGCTGGCCCCCAACATCCGCCTCATCAAGGACGACAACCTGCAGGATGACCTGATCTCCGGCGAGATCAGCGCCGGCGTCATGTACACCAGCCAGGTGACCATGGCCTGCCTCGCCAATCCCGACCTGAAGGTCGTTTACCCCTCCGAGGGCATCGGCTTCGGCATCATGGCCCAGTTCGTTCCCGTAAACGCCCCCAACCCCGACGCCGCCCACGCGTTCATCGATTATATCCTGCGGCCGGAGGTCTCCAAGCAGTGCTTTGAGTATATCGGCTATTACTGCACCAACCAGGCTGCGGACGCGCTCATCGAGGACGCGTACCAGTCCTTCCTGACGCTGCCCGAGGATTTCAGCGCTGACAACATGGAAATGATCCAGAATATTTCCGCCGAAGCCATGGAAGCCCACACCAAAGTGTGGACAGAGTTCCGCACGGCCTGCGGCCAATGAAGCGCGTCTGAATATCCCCGGCCCGTGCGCCGGATAAAAAAACTCCGGGAAATGGGGGCCGTCTTTTGACGGCCCTTGTTCCCGTATTGGGGAGGTTCAAAACCATGGATGCTGTTGAACAGAAGATCCTTGCCGCCGTTGACGCCCAGCGTGAAACGCTGCTTGCCTTTGCACAGGATATCGGCGCGCACGCCGAGCCGGGCTTTTTTGAAACACGCACCGCCGCCCGTGTGGCCGAACTGCTGCGCGGCTGCGGGCTTTCGCCGCAAACCGGTCTGGCCCGCACAGGCGTAAAGGCCGTTTTGCAGGGCGGCGCGCCCGGCCCCTGCGCGGCCGTCATCGGCGAGCTGGACGGCATTCTTTGCCCCGCGCACCCCGCCGCAAATCCCGAAAACGGCGTTGCCCATGCCTGCGGGCACAATGCGCAGCTCACCGCGCTGGTGGGCGCCGCGCTGGCGCTGAGCGCGCCCGGGGTGGCCGAGGCGCTTTCGGGCAGCGTGGCGTTTTTTGCCGTTCCCGCCGAGGAATATGTCCCCATCGGCACGCGGCAGGCGCTGCAAAAGCAGGGCGTGGAATTCTGCTGCGGCAAATCCGAACTGCTGCGCACGGGCGGCTTCGACGGCGTGGACCTTGCGCTGACCACGCATGTACATATGATTCCCTGCGAAAGTGACCTCCTTTTGGGCAACGTGGCCTGCAACGGCTTCACCAGCAAAACGGTCGTCTTTCACGGCAAGGCCGCCCACGCGGCCACTGCGCCCCACGCGGGCGTAAACGCCCTCAACGCGGCCGCGCTGGCGCTGAACGCCGTGGGGCTTCTGCGGGAGACCTTCCGCGAATGCGACACGGTGCGCATCCACACCAACATCCGCGAGGGCGGCGCGGCGCTGAATGTGGTGCCGGAGACCGTGGTAATGGAGGCCATGGTGCGGGCCGCCACACTGGAGGCGCTGGACGACGCGGCCCGAAAATTCGACCGGGCCTGCACCCACGCGGCCGAGGCTCTGGGCGCGCACGCCGAGATTCTGACCTATCAGGGCTACATGCCCGTGCGCCCGGCCCCAGTGGACCCCGCTTTGCTGGCGGCGGCCGCCGCGCTGCCCGGGCTTTCGGCCCAATGCGCCGAGCCGGGTATGCAGAACATTGCCAGCACCGACGTAGGCGACCTCTCCCAGGTGATGCCCGTGGTGAACTTTACCCACGGCGGTACGGCGGGCGCGCTCCACAGCGCGGACTTTGCCGTCACGGACGTGGACAAGGCCTATATCGCTCCCGCCAAGATGATGGCTCTGACGGCCTATCATCTGCTGAAGGACGGCGCGGTGCTGGCGCGCCGGACAATGGACGGATTCACCCCCGTGTTTACACGGGAAAGCTATATCGAAACAGTAAGGAGGCAGGGCTGATGGCACAGCGCATCTGCTTTTTGGGACGCGGCGGCAGCGGAAAAAGCACCGTCGCGCAGAACCTGGGCCACGCGCTGGCCCTCAAAGGGTACCACGTGCTGCTGGTGGGCAACGACATCAGCCTTTCCTCCACGGTGCTGCTGCGCGGAGAAGCGGATATCTCCCCCGCGCTGGAGGATTACCGGGAACACTACGAGATCGACCTGAACGACTACGTCATCCCCACGCCCAGCGGCGTATACTGCCTGGAGCTGGGCAGCATCGACCCCGGCGTGGGATGCCTGGCCCGCGGCGTCACGCTCATTGATGAGATGCTGGATACTCAGGGCGTCTCCAATTCCCTTCAGCTCGACTTCATCCTCTATGATATCTCCGGAGAAACGCCCTGCACGGGCTACATCCTTCCCATCCGCGAGGGCGTGATGCAGCGGTGCATCATTGTCACCAACGGAAGCTTTGCCTCCGTCACCACGGCCAACAGCATTTTGCAGGCCATCCTGCGCGCCGCGGGCGCGGACAACTTCCCCGTGCAGCTCATCGTGAACAATGCCTCCTGTGAGGAGACGAAAGAGGAGCTTGCCAGCTATGCCCGGCGCGCCACCATCGAGATCCTGGCCAGTCTGGATTACTGCAAAGAGCTGGAATACAGCTCCCTTGCCGGCAAAACGGTGTTCGACACCGCGCCCGACAGCGCCTGCGCCGCACACCTGCGCGCCGTTGCGGACGATCTTCTGCTCTCCACCATCCCCACGAGCCTCACGCCTTTCCCCCGCCGGGAACTGGTCACCTGGCTGCGCTGCTGGCAGCGGCGCGAGCTCGCCCGCCGCCTTGCTTTGGCGGACACGGAGGCGTGCGATGGTTGACGTGGTATTCACGGGCGGGCGCGTGGTAGACGTGCGGACATGCACGTCCCGTATCGCAAACGTCGCCGTGGAACACGGCAAGATCGTGGATATCTCCGCGCATGAGCTTCCTGCAAAACGCGTGGTGGACGCGGCGGGCCTTGTTGTGGCCCCGGGCTTTATCGATGTGCACGGCCATCTGGACGGCCATGCCTATGCGGGGCAGCTCTCCGCCATGCAGGGCATTACCACCACTGTCGGCGGCAACTGCGGGCTTTCCCCGCTGGACCTGGAGGGCTGGTTCGCCGGACAGGCGCGCACAGGCTATGTGATCAACCAGGCGGAGCTGGTGGGCCACAGCTTTTCCATGCGCCGGGCCGTGGGCATCGAGGATGTGAATGCCCGGGCCAGCGCCGCCCAGACGGACGCGATGATCCGCATTGCCGACAGGGCGCTGCGCGCGGGCGCGGCGGGCGTTTCCCTGGGGCTGGACTACGCCCCGGGCAGCGGCCTGGCCGAGATAGACGCCATGGCCGCCATAGCGGCAGAATACGGGCGCTGCCTGCCCGTGCATACACGCCTGTTCACCCAAAACGACCTTTATTCCCTGTACGAGATGCTGGCCGCGGCCAAGCGCAGCGGCGGGCGGCTGCTGCTGAGCCATTTCGTCTACCAGTACAGCGGCTTCGGCACGCTGCGCCCGGCGCTGGACGTTGTGGACGCCGCCCGCGCCAAGGGCATGGACGTATGGATGGACAGCGGCATGTATACCGACTGGGCCACCTATGCAGGCACCGCCACCTTTGACGAGCAGACCATCAAGGACAACTCCCTGCGCTTCGGCGATATGGTCGCCGCCACGGGCAAGTATACGGGCACGCGCCTGAACCGGGAGCTGTACGAGCTTCTGCGCCACAAATATCCGGACGAGTCCATCATCTGCTATTCCGGCGAGCCGTACGAGATCTACGAGGCGCTGCAAAAGCCCTATGCCATGATGAGTACGGACGCGGGCGCTTACGCCCCCGGCGAGGGGCACCCGCAGATTGCGGGCAGCTATCCGCGTTTTCTGCGTAAGATGGTGCGGGAAAAGCGCCTGCTGGGGCTGGAGGAAGCCGTGTACAAATGCACGCTGCTGCCCGCCCAAACATACCACATTCCCGGCAAGGGCGTGCTGGAGCCGGGATATGACGCGGACCTTGTGCTTTTTGACCGGGACGCCGTGCGCGACAACGCCAAAATGCCCGACAAGGGCGAGCCGGACGCCCCGCCCGACGGCATCCCCTATGTGATGGTGAACGGTGTGTTCGCCGTGGATGACGGCGTGTTCCAAAACACCTGCAGCGGCAGCGTCATCCGGTACTGAGCGGACGCACTGTGGTATTCCGCTCTCTTTTCGCCATGCCGCCCTTTGCTGTTTCGGCTGTGGTAAATTTAGATTTGATAAAAGGTGCGATGACGTTGAGTAAAAACAAGACAGCTACGGTTTTTGCAATTTCGGCTGCGGCACTATATGCAATTAATGTGCCATTATCAAAACTTTTACTGATAAATGTGTCGCCCAGAATGCTTGCAGGATTTTTATATTTAGGAGCAGGTGTTGGTATTGGTGTACTTCTTGGAATAAGGAAAACACAGAACAGGCTGGCTGACGAACAATGGCTGGATAAAAAAGATTTGCCTTATACGATTGCAATGATTGGTCTCGACATAGCAGCACCTATATTCTTAATGCTTGGCATTGCTAATACAAATTCCGCTAATGTTTCGCTGATTAATAATTTTGAAATTGTTGCAACTTCTGTGATTGCTCTTGTAATTTTTAAAGAAAAAATTTCCAGGAGGTTATGGGCCGCAATTATCCTTGTAATGCTATCCAGTGCAATTCTTGGTTTTGAGGGAACAGAGGCATTTGTATTTAACAAGGGTTCATTGTTTGTATTGTGCGCTTGTATATGCTGGGGCGTGGAGAATAATTGCACAAGGAGTATAAGTGATAAGAGTTCAGAAGAAATCGTTTTGGTGAAAGGAATTTTCTCTGGTATCGGTAGTATCCTTATTGCATTTACTGTTGGGGAAAAACCGCCTGAAATCACCTATATGCTTGCCGCTATGTTACTTGGTTTCGTTTCCTATGGCTTGAGCATTAACTTTTACATTATGGCACAAAAAAAATTTAGGTGCCGCAAAAACAAGTGCCTTTTATTCTGTTGCACCATTTTTAGGAGTTGGATTTAGTTATTATTTTAGGCGAAAGACCGACATTTCAATTTTACATTGCTCTTGGAATTATGATAATCAGTACATTGCTTATGATAAAGGATACGCTTGGCAATGAAAAATTATATAATGGTTACGTCCATATCCATCAACATAAACATGGGCGCATAGTACACACACACGAGCATAGACATTTTGTATATAATCCTATGCACATACATAATCATTCACATGCAGGCTAATAGACAAATTCAAAATTATCAGGCATTCGTTCTTTTCAAAAAACGCAAAACAGCGCGGGCGTCCGGCCTTATCCGCCGGACGCCCGCGTTTTTCTCCGCCATTTTCCTCGTCCGTTTACTCCACGCGCCAATAAGCCGCGCTGTACGGCGCAAGACGGCTGCCGCCGCCGAAATCGTGCGGCCTTCCGGTGACAAGGTCCACCGCCCGCCCCGCGCCCGCGTCAAAGTGCGCGTCGAACGGTTCGCCCTCCGCGTTCACGGCCACCAGCACGCGCTCGCCCTCCGCCGCGCGCTCGAAGATGTACTGCCGGTTCGTCAGCAGCACCGTGCGGTAGGCGCCATGGCACAGTGCCCGGCTGCCCCGGCGCGCCGCCGCCAGCCGGGCAATATACTCCGTCAGCCCGTTTTTCTGCGGCATGTCCACCGCGGGGCGCAGCGCCGCGTCGCCGTCCTCTTTGCCGCCCTCCATGCCCCACTCGCTGCCGTAATAAACGCAGGGCACGCCGGGCATGCCGAACAATATCCCGTACAACGGCCACAGATGCTCTTTGTTCGTTAAAATCGTGGCCACGCGCGTTACATCATGGTTATCCGCAAAGGACAGCAGAGGCAGGCCCTTATACAGCGTCCACGCCTCGGGGCCGAACTGCCGCGCCAGGCTGTGGCCGATCTCAAACAGGTTCATGGAATTGAAGCTGGAATACAGCCCCTTGTAGCACTCATAATTGGTGGCGCTGTGCAGCATGGCGCCGTTCACCATGCGCTTGTAATCGCCGTGCAGCATTTCGCCGATGAGCACGAATTCCGGCTTCAGGCCGCCGGTAAAGGCGCGCAGACGGCGCACGAAATCCCCGTCCAGACAATAGGCCACATCCAGCCGCAGGCCGTCGACGCCAAATTCCTCCACCCAGCCGCGAATACAGCCGAACAGGTATTCCGCCACAGCCGGATTGCGCAGGTTCAGCTTTACAAGCTCGTAATGGCCCTCCCAGCCCTCGTACCACAGGCCGTCGTTGTAACCCGAATTGCCGCCGAAGTCAATGTGGAACCAATCCCGGTACGGGCTGGCCTCCCGCTTCTCCAGTACGTCCCGGAAGGCCCAAAAGCCGCGCCCCACATGGTTGAACACACCGTCCAGCACCACCCGGATGCCCGCCGCGTGCAGCGCCGCGCACACGCGCGCAAAATCCGCGTTCGTACCAAGGCGGCCGTCCAGCTTCGTATAGTCCCGGGTATCGTAGCCGTGAGCGTCGGATTCAAACACCGGGCAGAAATACACCGCGTCCGCCCCCAGCTTTTTGATATGGGGCACCCAGTCCAGCAGCTTCAAAATACGCGGCTCCGTTCCGCCATCGTTTTCCCGCGGCGCGCCGCACAGGCCCAGCGGATAGATCTGGTAAAACACGCTTTCTTCAAACCACATCACGGGGTCACTCCTTTTCTTCGCGCCGCCCGCTCCGCATGGGGCGCGCTTTGCCGTTCCGGTTCACGGGACAGCCTGTTCTTTAGTATACCAATTTCTAAGCTCACACTTCGCGTACCGCTCGTGTTCACTAAGAAACAGGGTATCTATGCCGCTAAACTCATGCTTCGCCTGCGGCCCGCATTCGTTAACCGGACATATTATACCATAACGCCGCGAAGCGGCCTCAACAAAACCGCATCCATTGCGGTTTTGCATGGTTCAATGTTCTCAAAGCCCTGTGCGCCAGCACAGGGGCGTGTGCCTTGCACACGCGCAGCCGCGCCAGCGGCGGCTTTGAGGTTATTATACCATGTTTCCGAACCCGCGCATACACATGCCTTTCTCCGGAAATAATAGCGGCAGACGAAGCCGCGCTTTTCCGCGCGAAAAAGAAAGGACTGACCGTATGAATCCCTTCCTGGAAAAACCGTCTCCCGTGGACGCGGGCCTGATGGACTGGAGCACCGTATACGCCCGCTCTTACGACAAAAACGAGGTGGACCCCTACACCAAGGTGCGTATCATCCTGATGAACGGCACCGAATATGAGGCCGTGTGGTTCAGCCACCAGTTCCACCGCCACTGCCCGAACAACGACCTGCGGCGCGAGCTGGCGCTGGCGCGCCGGGTAGAGCAGCAGCAGCAAAAGCGCATCTCCTGCCTCAAGCCCATCGACGAAACGCCGCTGGAAACGACCATCGGCTACGAACAGCTCGCGGTGGACCTGACGGCAATCCTGGCCCAGCGGGAGCCGGACCCATACGTTGTAAAGGTGATGCAGTTCGCGCTGCTGGAGGACTTCGACCATCTGTACCGCTACGCGGACCTGCTGGACATGGAGGACGGCGTCCACGCCGAGCGCCTTGTGGGCAGCTATACCGAGATCATGCCCGGCCGCCCCACCATATCGGAGCACCGCCATCCCTTTGACAGCGTGCGCCGCGCCTGCAGCTTCAAAAAGGCCGCGCCCATCACGAAACTGAACACCTCCATCATCACCGCCGCCGAGCAGCAGACCATGAACTATTATATGAACATCGCCGCGTTTTACAAAAGCGACCGCGGCCGGAAGCTCTACCAGGAGATCGGCATGATCGAAGAGCAGCACGTGACGCAGTACGGCGCGCTGCTGGATACGAAGTGCACCTGGCTGGAAAGCCTGCTGATGCACGAATATACCGAATGCTACCTGTACTGGTCGTGCTTCAACGACGAGACGGACCGTCCTGTGAAAAAAATCTGGGAACAGCATTTCCATCAGGAGCTTTCCCACCTGCACGCCGCCGCGCGCCTGCTGCAGACCTATGAAAAGAAAGAGTGGCGGCAGGTCATTCCGGACGGCGAATTCCCCGAGCTGCTGAAATTCGGCCCGCAGAAGGAATATATCCGCGATGTTCTGGCCGGCACAGTGGAATGGACGGCGGACGGCGAGGAGTTCACCGACGTGCGCACGCTGCCCGCAGACTTCCGCTTCTTCAATTACCAGCGCACTGTAAACGCACGCACCGCGCAGGTTCCCAGCCACGCTGTCATAGAGGATTATCTGGCCGAATACGGCCGCGATTACCGCTATGAGGACGCACCGCATCCTGTGAAGGCGCTGCAGGACCGCGAGAAGGATAACACCCGCGTGGGCCGTACCCGCAGCTGCACAAAATAACGCTCGCCCGCAAAAAAGCGTTTCTCAGCCTGAATCAAACGGACCGCACCAATAAAAAAACGGACAACAGACAAAAAGCCCCCTGATGCAGAAAACCAAAACATCAGGGGGCTTTCTATGAACAAAAGGAATTGCATGCATAGGCAGGAATTATTGCCAAAAATTAAAGACAGGAATAAATTACGGAAATTCCGGAAGAAAACAGCTAAATGTACAGGACTCTGGAAATGCATATGCGGTAAAGGCCCGCGCAGGCCGTCAACGATACAAACGAAAGAAAACCATCACGCTCACGCGTCTACACAATGGCAGAAAGCCTTCCCTGTTTTGAGAGCAAAGCGCATTTTCGTACAAAGCCTCCACTGCCTTCATATGACCGGCCTATGTTTACTTTTACAACCGGGAATGTCTTTAATACAAAACAGGAGCGGCGCCGCCGCGCCGCTCCTGCCAAAACCTGGGAGTTTTTTCACAGGGGATCCTTTTAATACTGTCTGCACAATTGGGGACGGTCCACCTGCGGGAGGGAACTTGTGTGTTACCGAAAAAGTAAAATTACAGCCGGGCGTCGAACAGGCCGCAGAAGCTGTCGATCGGGTCCCGCCCCTTGAACGCGTCCGGCCCCGCCATAAGGTCGTCCACCAGCGCGTCGAAAGTGGCCGGCTTTGCATCGTAGGTGTTGATGTAGGTGCGGGCCTGGGGCACGTCCGCCAGCATGGTGGGCTGCCCGCAGCCGATGACGACCACCGGCAGCTCGAATACATACCAGGGGATCTCTCCGCCGCCCTTGGACAGGCCAAAGCTGGGCCGCCCGCTGGAAACGTCGCACAGCGTGATGACAAGGTCCATGCCGGAAACGAAGTCGTCGATGGCGTTCTTGCCCGCGAAATACAGGTTGATGTTGGGCTTTTCACCCGCTGCGATCTGTTTTTTCATCGCGTCCAGCGGGCTTTCGTAGATAAACGCGTCAAAGCCTTTTTCACACAGGCGCTCCTTGAGCATCTCGGCCGGGTTTTTACCGCCGCCCATGCCCATGGCTTTCATCAGCATGCCCATGCCGCTTTCGGCGCCCTTGACATGCACGATCATAATACGTTTATAACGCTCCGGTGTGATGGGCAGAACATCCCTGTCCTTGTATTTTACCAGTGTGATGCAGTCCCGGCTGATGGCCTTGTGCATCTCCTTGTATTCCTCTTTGCCCAGCGCCCCGGCCAGCACTTCGGGCGCAGGCACAAGCGCTTCCTTCGCTTTTTTGTTCAGTCCCAGATGCGCTTTCAGGCCCAGGATGCGCGTGAGCGCTTCCGTCATGCGGGCCTCGCTGATGACGCCGCTTTTGTATGCATCCAGCATGGTATTGAAGTCCTCGTCCGGGTCGTTGAAGAACAGGAACATATCGCATCCGGCATTGATGGATGCCGGCAGCATCTCGCGGCGGGTCATGCGGTCCGTCATGCCCACCATATGGGAGGCATCCGTTACCACCATGCCGTTGAAGCCCAGCTTGCCGCGCAGCAGCGTGGTCATGATCTCCGGGCTCAGCGTGGCGGGCATCATGTCCTCGTCCTTCAGCGCGGGATTGATGGCCCGCGCGTACTCCGGCAGCATGATATGCCCGCCCATGATGGCATCCAGACCGCCGTCAATATGCGTTTTATACACCATCCCGTAGGTCTTGTCCCACTCTTCCACGCTGAAGGTGTTGACATTGTTGGATAGATGCGCGTCGCGGAAATCCAGGCCGTTGCCCGGGAAATGCTTCGCCGTACAGGCAAAGCCCGGAATGGTGTGCAGGCCGTCCATATACGCCTTGCTCATCTGCGCCACGCGGACGGGGTCGTTGCCGAAAGCGCGGGTCACGATCTCGGTATTCTCCCAGTTGTAGTGGATGTCGCACACCGGCGCGAAAGCCATGTTGCAGCCGATGGCCGCAGCCTCCTCGTTGGCCATTTTGCCAAGCGCATAGGCGTAATCGTTGTTGCGGGTAGCGCCGATTTTAATGCCAGAGCCGATGTTGGTGCCGTCCGCGCAGGCGCCGTCGCCTCCGGCCTCGGTGTTGCAGGCAATGAACACCGGTACCTTGGCGTATTTCTGCAGCGTGCAGTTTTGCTGCTGCACGGCCGCGCCGGGCATGGGGTTATAGCGGCAGCCGCCCAGATGGTATTTTTCCATCAGCTCGCGCAGATAATTTTCATCCTGGGAGGCCGTCAGCTGAAAAAACAGCTGGCCTACCTTTTCCTCCAGCGTCATCCCGGCGATGGTTTCCTCCACCCAGCGCACATCCTCGTCCGGCAGGCAATAAGGTTTCGCTTTCAGATCGACCATGGCAATCTTCCTTTCTTTCAGGCAAAACAACTTTTATCCGAAGCCCGTCCGCCCCCGGAACACTCCGCCCGGAGCACCATACCGCGGCTTCTCTTGTGGATATCAATTTTATTGTATCATCTCATTGCCGCAAAGCGTTAGTATATTTTTTATATATTTCGTAATTTTTTTATTCCAATATCCAAACAAGCCAAAAAAATAGCGAGTGCTACTCCTCTGCAAGTTTTCGCAACACATCCTCCACCCGGGCACACTGCATCGGGTACCGCTCCAGCAGCGCGGGTACGGCCCCTTGCATGATATAGGGGCTGCCCACAAGGTCCAACATGGGAACATCATTGAAATTGTCACCGAACGCTATGACCTCCTGCGGGCGCACACCCAACTCCCCGCACAGGGCAGCAAGGCCCGTGCCCTTGTCTGCGCGCGTGAAATCCAGCCATTTTTCCCCCGCCACAGCCACGCTGTACGCCGCTTTCCACGGCGCGCCCAGCGTCTGTGCATGGCTCGCCGCGCCATCCCGGCAGTAAGCCGACACCTTGAGGATATCCTCCGGGATGTCCTGCGCCCGCTTCACCCGCGTAATGTGATTGCCCACAAAATAGCGGATATGGTCCACATAATCCGGATGCTTGGGGATCAGATAGCTGGTGTCCGCGCCGGAGATGAGCACCTCGCATTGCTCCTGCGCCTGAATCTGGCCAATGAGCGCCAGCGCATCGGCGCGCTCCATGGCCAGCTTAGACACCACGCTCCCGCCCCGGTACACAATGGCCCCGTTTTCGCAAAGGTAAGCGATATCATCCTCCGCCTGTGCAAACAGCGCCCGCATGCTGCGGTACTGCCGCCCGCTGGCCGCGCAGAACAGAATCCCGCGCTTCTTCAACACCCGGATAAGGCCGAACAGCTCGTCCGAAAGCGCTCGCGCGCCGCCCTGCAGCAGCGTGCCGTCGATGTCGCTCGCCACCAAACGTATCATATAAAAATTCCCTTTCTTGATACCGGACGCGCAGAAGCACATCGCTGTGTTATGCACTGCGGATGAGCAGGACGCCCATACAATTGGGGCCGCAGTGGCAGGAGAGCGTACAGACCCGCGCCATCCGTTATTTCTCTATCGCCTGGTCTCACACGGCGCGTTCGCGCTCTGTGCTTTCTTTGATTTTACACCGGACAGCATTGGTGCACAAGGGGGTCCCAGCCTGCCGCCGCCTCTTTTTACACAAAAACAGGCCGCCCCGCAGGGCGGCCCGGCCGCTTTTTTGTTCTGCTCTGCCTCACGGCTCGGACTCGTCCTGGATGCGGCCCTCGGCCTCGATGGCGGCTGCTTCGTAACGGGCTTCGTCATAAATCGCCTCCAGGCCACGCTTCGCCTTTTTTACCCAGTAGGTCAGACACAGCACGCTGACAAGATCCGCACAGCCGTCCAGCACCAACACCGCACCGATGAAGCGCACCATGGCCAGCGCCGCGAACGGTTCGAAAAACAGCAGCACGCCGAACGCGCCGGTAACGCCCGCCAGCAGCAGGATCAGCCACCAGCGGGAAAAACCCAGGCGGCGCAGGTCAATGGCGTTCTGGAGTGTCATGACGCTGTCAAACACGATGGCGCAGCCGAACACAAACGGCAGTACCGCCAGCACCATGTCCGCACGCAGGATAACAAACAGGCCAAACGCACAGCAGAGAATGCCTGTGACAAGTTCATAGCGGAAAATGGAAACGGCAGCGTTGCAGCAATAGCGGATGATCTGTACCGCCCCATACAGCAGCGATATGCCGCCGAACACATAGCATATGACAAGGCCGGATTGCGCGGGCCAGACCAGCAACGAAATGCCGCACGCCAGATACAGCGCCGCAATCAATAAAAACGTGCGCCGGAATGATTTGATGCCCTTCATGATAAACGTCCCTTCCTTTTTTGCAGGATCTGCCGTTATTGTATCATGCCCTGTACAACAACGGGATATGCAATCCCGGACGGTTGTCGCATTTTTTTACATCCAGGCAATTTTGTCTAAGCAGAGGGCACCTCCCCCCTGCGTGAAGCAGCGCTCCGGCAGCACGTCCAGCAGCGCGCAGGCGGCAAGCTGCGCTTCCTCCCGCGTCAGCGCAAGCTCTGCCGCCAGCATGCGCTCAACCTTCTCCAGCCGCCGGGCATAACACCGCGCCAGCAAACAACCGGTGTCCGTCAGATACACCTTCCCATATCGCTCCCGGGCGATAAGACATCTTTGCGAAAAGAAGGAAAGCATCTTTACAACCGAGGGACGCGTTACATCCAGCATCCGCGCGATATCTGCGCAGCGCACGCCGCGCGCACCCAGCCCCAGGTGGTAGACGGCCAGAAGATACCGTGCCTGCCCACTCGTCAATTCCACCGCAGCTTCCTTTCCCGGCGGCGCGCCGCTCATTTTTCCAGATGACACGTTCCCGCACAGCCGGAACAACCGCAGCCGCCGGAACAGCCTCCGCCCCTTTTCCTTCTGCGCACGCCGGAAACGACGATCGAAATAAATACTACCGCAACTGCGGCGGCAAGCAATGCTGTTGGAAAATTCATGGCTGACCCTCCCTCTTTCTGTCTTATTCTGCGAACGGCCTCACCGTTATAGTTAGTCAATGCTAACCTATCGCAATTGAAAGTTTATCACTGCTAACCCCAAATGTCAAGAGCTTCACCTGAAAAGCCAAGGTACATTCAACCAGGCTGCCCGCTTACCGTAACGGCTGCAGACACTCTGTACAGCAAAAGCCCGCCGCACCCAAAGGCACGGCAGGCTTTTGCTCATCGTTCCACGAATGTCTTTTCCTGAACCGCAATGAAAAGCTTGTCTCAATGGCCGCGGCCAGAGCAAAGCGGCCGGATAGCAGCCCGCTCTTTTATTGCGCCATCTTCGCGTTCAGATCTGCGATCATCCGTTCCAGCGCCCCCTCCGGGAACGCGCCGAAGCTGCGCAGGCCGCGCAAGGGCATATTGTCCATCATCTGGCGGGCCATCTCGTCGGAAACCGCCTCTTTTGCGGCATCTGCGCTATCTTCCGCCGCGGGCGCGATCGTGTCCATGAACTGACGCGCCATCTGCCGTACCGAAGATGCGGTGCGCGGATCAGCCAAAAGCTCTCCGACAGTGGTATTTTCATCCACATGGAAAGGCAGCAGCTTTTCTGTGCGGAACTCTACCGCTGCCGCACCCCGGATATCACGGGACGAATGCCCCACCAGCAGCTCGTAGCGTCCCGGTGCCGCATACCAGCCGCCCAACGCCTCGCTGTACCAGGAAAGACTGCGCGCGTCCACGCTCAGCTCAACTGTTTTTGTCTCGCCCGGTTCCAGCGCTACCTTTGCAAAGCCCTTCAGCTCTTTTTCCGGCCGTCCCGCCGTGCCGGTGCGGTCCGCCACATAAAGCTGCACCACTTCCCTGCCCGCGCGGTCACCCGTGTTCTTTATGTCCGCATACACCGTCACCGTGCCGCCGTCATTCAACACATCCGCCGAAACGCGCACGTTTGAATACTCGAACGTGGTGTAGGAAAGCCCGTGGCCGAAGGGCCAGCGCACGGCCATCTTTTTCTTGTCGTAGTAGCGGTAGCCCACAAATACGCCCTCGGCATACTCCACATTTTTACCGTCGCCCGGGAAATTCAGATGGCTGGGGTTATCCTCCAGCTGATACGGGAACGTCTCCGGCAGTCGGCCGCTGGGGTTTGCATCTCCGTACAGCAGTGCGTCCGCGGCCGCTCCCACGCCCTGGCCGCCCAAATACATTTCCAGCACCGCGTTCACGCTCTCCGCCCACGGGCATTCCACCGGGCTTCCGTTGTGCAGCACCACCACTGTATTGGGCTGCACCGCCGCCACGCGCGCGATCAGCCTGTCCTGGCATTCCGGCAAACGCATATGGCTGCGGTCGTAGCCCTCGCTTTCGAAGCTGTCGGGCAGGCCTGCAAAAATAATGGCCGCGTCCGCAGCCCGCGCCGCTTCCACCGCCGCGGCAAACTTCGCTTCGTCCGTCTCGTCCCGGTCCGCCGGGAATCCCTCGGCGTATACAACGTCCGTGCCGTTCACACGTGCCGCATCCAGCGCGCTGGTCACGGCGCTGGCATTGATGTGCGACGAGCCGCCGCCCTGATACCGGGGCTTTTCCGCGAAGCCGCCAATATACGCAATCTTCGCGGCCCGTGCAAGCGGCAGCGCGCCCTTGTTCTGCAGCAGCACCGCGCATTCTTTTTCCAGCTCTGCCGCCAGCGCATGGTGTGCCGCGCTGTCAAACTTCGCCTCCGGATGCTGTACATCCGCATAGCGGAACACGATGTTCAGAATGCGTGCCACCGCCTTGTCCAGCACCGCTTCCTCCAGCGTACCGCCGCGCACTGCCGCAACGATCTGCGCGTCCCGCACGCCGTTGGACGATGGCATTTCCAGCTCCAGCCCTGCGGCCAGGCCCTTTACGCGGTCGTTCACCGCTCCCCAGTCGCTCATCACATATCCGTCAAACCCCCACTCATCCCGCAGGATCTCTTTGAGCGTGTGCGGATTTTCACTGGCAAACACCCCGTTGAGCTTGTTGTAGCTGCACATCAGCGTCCAGGGCCGCGCCTCTTTCACGATCGTCTCAAACGGCGCAAGGTAAATTTCCCGCAGCGTCCGCTCGCTCATGTCGGACGAGCACGTCATGCGCCGGTATTCCTGGTTGTTGGCAGCATAATGCTTCACGCTCGTGCCCACATCCCAGCTCTGCACACCGCGCACCTGCGCCGCCGCCAGCTTTCCCGCCAGATACGGGTCCTCGCTGAAATACTCAAAGTTCCGCCCGCACAGCGGGCTGCGCTTGATGTTCACCGCCGGCCCCAAAAGCACAGACACATCCTCCGCGCGGCACTCCTCGCCCAGCGCCCGCCCCATCCGTTCCAGCAGCGCCTCATCGAAGCTGGCCGCCGTCGCGCATGCCGCCGGGAAGCACACCGCCTTGATGCTGTCGTTGATGCCCAGATGGTCCGCCTCCTGGTCCTGCTTGCGCAGCCCGTGCGGGCCGTCCGACACCATCACGCCCGGGATGCCCAGCCGTTCCACGCCCTTCAAATGCCAGAAATCCGCGCCCGAACACAGCCCGGCCTTTTCCTCCAGCGTCATCTGCGCCACAAGCTCGTTTATATTGCGTTCCAAAAAAACACATCCTCTCATTTTTCGGTGCGGCCGCAGCCCGGACGCACCGCTTTGCTGTATTCAGCATAACGCGGCGGCAGGCAGGCCGTCAAGAGCGGCCGTCTGTTTTTGAGGCGTTCATTGCCGTTTTTCCCGTCATTCGGCGTTCAGGCGGTCTCCTTACGTCCTCATCTCCCGGAACGTCTCCGCCATGCCTGCGGTAAAACTCCATTGACGCCGCATGTAAGCCCGCAGGGCGTTCGTCCGTTCCCGGTAGCGCGCCAGGGCGCGCTCCGGCTCATTCCAATGCTCCATAAGCGCGCCGGCTGCATGATGTCCGCTCTCCAGCGCAGCCGAGACACCCTCGCCCATCGGGTTCAGAAACCCCGCCGCTTCGCCCGCGCACAAAACGCGTCCCTGTCCATAATAGATGGGACAGCCGGGCGGAATACGGGGCATCAGCCATTTCTCGCGTCTTTCCTCCCGGCCGGTGCACAGGCCGTGCCGCTCCTCCATGTAGGAAAGGAAACGCCGATAAAAATATTCCGCCCGCTTCGCATCCCGCACCGACACGCCCAGCACCAGAAAGCCGTCCTTCACATTGAACCATGCGTCGTACTCCGAAAGCTCCGGCTGAAGATAGGCGTAAAAATAATGCGGGTCCAGCGCGATGCGGCCCTCGTTAAAGGTTTGAAACGTTGTGATATACTGCGCCGGGCCCGGCGCCAGCTTCCGTTTCAGCGCGCCCGTCACGCCCTCGCAGTCCAGCAGATACCTTGCCCGCACTTTACAGCGTTCCCTGTTCTGCAGCGTGACCCAAACAGCGCCGTTCTCTTCTTCACAGGCAATCGCGGCGGTACCGTCCAGCAGCTCCGCTCCGCTTTCCGCCGCCTTCGCCACGAGCCAGCCGTCAAAAGCGCCGCGCCACACATTGCGCCCTTCCTGCCTGAAAGCATATTCCCCGCCCTTGTCATCGGTAAAGATCATCCCCCGGTTTTCCACCGGAGCACAGCAGACAGCCGACGGTACTTCCTCGCCAAAATACTGCTTCACCAGCCCCAACGACTTTTTGATCAATATGCCGGAGCAGGATTTGTATCGCGGCAGCCGAAACCGCTCCACCAGCAGCACACGGCGGCCCGCTTCACAGAGCGCCTTGGCCGCTGCCGCTCCCGCGGGGCCCGCTCCTACGACGACGGCGTCATACATACCGTGCACCTCGCTCTCCCGTCATTCGCCCACGTTTGGCTTGGTGAGCATGGTGTGCGTCAGCCTGGCAACAGAGACGCCGCCCATGGTGATATCCCTGTCTCCAAACCGCAGCACCTGCGTCTGGCCCTTTTTCACAGGCAGCCATTCCGCCAATCCCGGCCCGTTGGGGTCGTCCGTTTTTGCAAAATTCGTCAGGTACGACACCATCGCTTCGGACAAAGCCCGGTCCCATTCCGTGAAAGGCCGCCAACAGCTGTCCAGCGTGCCGAACGCATACCACAGGTCTGCCGAATGCCACGCACCTTTTTCATCTCCGGGCAGCTGACGGCTGAAGAAATAGGCATAGCTGGGCTGTTTGCCCTGGTCCGCCTGCAACCGCGCCCAGCCCTTTGCCATTTTATGCACGATGGGCGGCACAACGTCCTCGCTGGTGGAGCCCATCAGGTACGGGATGTTCTTTTGCCGCCCTGCTTTTGCAGCTTCCGCCGCGCTTTCCGTAAGGAATACGCCGTCCACCACCGGGCCACACCCGGCCATGGGGTTCTTTTGTTCTTTTCTTGCCTCGGCGAACGCCGCGAACAGCGCCTGCGGTTCTGCGCCGCACAGCGCCGCAAAATCTGCCGCGCCCAGCTTCTGCCGCACCGCCTGCCAGAACGGATACGCTTCTTCCGCTTTCTGCGCCGCGCCCAGCAGTCTGGAAACGCCGCCTCCGCTCATCATCACCGCGCCGCGGAACAGCCCGTTCGTCATGGGCGAAACACAAAGCTGCTGTACGCTCATCGCGCCCGCGGACTGGCCCATAAGAGTAACTTGGCCCGGGTCGCCGCCAAAAGCGGCGATATTGTCCCGCACCCAGCACAGCGCAGCCATCTGGTCAAACATTGCGTAGTTGCCCGTATGCCCGTCCCGGGCGACAAGCTCCGGCAGGCACAAAAAGCCCATAGGGCCCAGACGGTAATTGATGGTGACGGCAACAACGCCCTTTTTGCACCAGGCCGTGCCGTCAAAATGCTTTTCATGGCCGCACCCACCCAAAAATCCGCCTCCGTGAATATAAAACAGCACGGGCGCGTTTTTTGCGTCGTCGGGAGCCCAAATGTTTAAAAACAGGCAGTCTTCACTGTAATCGTAGTGTTCGCCCCGACGGAATTCGTTGTAATAAAACGCCTTTTCCGGCACGTCTTCTTCGTTGTAGAACGCGCGCGGCTGAAACGAACACGCGCCGAAATTGGCGGCGTCATACACGCCGTCCCAATGCGTCACCTGCCGGGGATATTCCCAGCGCCCTGCCGTGGCGTACCGTATGCCGCGGAATACGGACACGCCGTCCGCTCCGCCCGCCGCGCCCTGTACGGGCCCGCACGGCGTATGTACAAAATGGTTTTTCATACCGGCTTTCCTCCCTGCTTTCTTTCCTGACGGTGCGGCTCCGGCAGGGCGCTTTCCGCCCGGCCTTTTCCAGCAATTCCATTACAATAAAGAATACCCTCTTACGCGCATCAAGTACATTGTATTTCTTGCACATCAAAAGCCCCGCCGTTTTTCATGCCATCCGGCGAGCCGTTTGGGCAGTCTTTTCACCGCTCTGCAATTAAAAAGCCGTCCGCGGTATGCGCCGCGGACGGCCTTTCGTTCCAATATGTGTCAGCGTGTGCCGCTTTTTTTCTTCCAGAGCAGGAAACCGGCCATCAGAGCCAACCCGAACGGCAGCGCCAGCAGACCCGGCAGCTCGAAATGCACCAGCAGACCCGCCGCCACATAAGAGATGCAGGAAACGGCTGCCGCCGTTATTGCATAGGGCAGTTGTGTGGAGACATGCTGGACATGGTCGCACTGGGCGCCCGCAGAGGCCATGATCGTTGTGTCGGAGATCGGCGAACAATGGTCGCCGCACACGGCGCCCGCCATACATGCGGCAATGCACACGATGCCCATGGGGTCGTCCAGAGGGAAGATCGCCATGGTAATGGGGATGAGCACGCCGAACGTTCCCCAGCTTGTCCCTGTCGCAAAAGCCAGCAGGCAGCCGATCAGGAACACGATGGCCGGCAGGAACATCTGCATGCCTTCCGCGCCGCTTTTCACAAGGTCCCGCACAAAATATTTCGCGCCCAGAGAATCCGTCATGGCTTTCAGCGACCATGCGAATGTGAGGATCATAATGGCAGGCACCATCGCCTTAAAGCCGTCCGGGATGCAGCCCATCATCTCGCGGAAGGACATTGCCCGGCGCAGCATATAATAAACGAAGCTGAACACCAGAGCGAATGCGGACCCAAGCATCAGCCCTACCGACGCGTCGGAGTTTGAGAACGCGGTGCTGAAACGCGCCAGCACGCCGCCTTCCCCGCCTGCGAAGAAGCCGCCGGAATACACCATGCCCACCACGCAGCAGAAAATAAGCACTGCAATGGGTGCAATAAGGTCAACCACACGCCCTTTGTCCGCCGGGGCCTCCCCTGCGCCCGCATAGGGGTCCGGCCCGCCGCCGAACAGGTCTCCCTCGCCGGCCAGCGCCTCGCTTTTCGCCATGGGGCCGTAATCCACCCGCAGCACAACAAGCATCACCATCATGGCGATGGTGAACAGTGCATAGAAATTATAGGGAATGGCCCGGATGAAGAGGGACAGGCCCTTTCCATCCTCCACAAAACCGGACACAGCCGCCGCCCAGGACGAAATAGGCGCAATGATGCACACCGGTGCCGCCGTAGCGTCGATGATATACGCCAATTTGGCGCGCGATACCCGGTGTTTGTCGGTGACGGGCCGCATCACGGAGCCCACCGTCAGACAGTTGAAATAATCGTCGATGAAAATAAGGCAGCCCAGCGCTACTGTAGCCAGCTGCGCGCCCACGCGGGATTTGATATGTGTCTGTGCCCATCGTCCGAAGGCCGCAGAACCGCCGGCCTTGTTCATCATGCAGACCATCGTGCCCAAAACGACAAGGAACACCAGGATGCCGACGTTGTATGCGTCCGACAGCACCGAGACGATGCCTCCCTGAAATACGTGCAGCACCGTGCCCTCAAAGCTGAAATTCGCATACAGCAGGCCGCCCGCAGCAATGCCTATAAACAGTGAAGAATACACCTCTTTTGTGATGAGCGCCAGCGTGATGGCAATGAGCGGCGGCAGCAGGGACCATGCCGTATTGTAAAACCGGCTTTCCGCCTCTGTCCTGCCGGAGCCGCCGCAGGCCCCGCAGATGTTTTTCCCGCCGCACGCCCCGCATGCCGCGTCCTTGCCCAGGCATTCCATGCAAGCGCCCGAGCCGCCGCATTCCGCGCATTCCACCATGCGCGAACCCGGTTCGTCCTGCGCGCCGCTTTCCGCAAAAGCCGGCGCCGCGCACAAAACCGCCAGCACCAGCACCGCCGCCAGCATGGGCAGCAGCCGAATCCTTTTTTTCATACTGTTCCTCCTCCTGTGTTCTGCCGCAGGCCCTCCGCTCCGACACACGGACACAGGCTGGAAAAAACAAAAAGCCCTGTGCGCATAGAGCGCACAGGGCAACCGGACGCAGCCTCCGCTGGAAGATGCGTCTGGATAGCGCTCCACAAATTTTGTGACAGTCCGCAGGATATTCTCCCACGGCCCAGGATACGCCGCCCAGGCAGGCGGCTGCTCCTTCGGCGGTTCCCCCTCTCCCCGAAACGGCTGCCTGGCCATTGTTCCGGGTACGCATGAGTCCCGCGCCTCTATCCGCGTATTCAGTTGAAAAGACCTTTCCGGCCTTCCCGAAGCACACAACGCGCCCGGGAACATTCGAATGATACTTATAAATTAGCACGGCTGCTCCAAAATAGCAAGCGGATCCGCCATTTTTTACACAAAAAATTTTTCCGGATGCACACGGCTTTTCCGCTTCTTCAAAAAACGCCCCGGCATCCGCCGGGGCAATGCGTTTCGTTTTTTTCAGGGGTCTCAATCGTGAAGGCTGGGTTTCGCCCGCAGAGAGATGGTGTGCTCAAAACAGCTGTAATCCGTCAAATACACAGTATAGCAGCCCTCGGTGCGCTTCATGCTTCCAAACTTACCCGCTGTGAAGCCGTGCGCGCCGAAGCACGGGCCCGCCTCGATGGCGTACCTTCCCCTGGAGGCCGTCAGCGTTCCGGATTTGGCGACGATACCGCCGCCCTCCGCGCCGTCCGCGGCAAAATGCTCCGTCTCCACGCGGCAGCCCGCGTCGAACGCAAGCTCCACACGCAGAGGCGCACGGTCGATCCCGGTGTTGACGATGTGCACGTCAATGCCGTTCTCCGCCTCGGTGACCTCCACATCGAATATCATATCCGGCCCGTGAAGCTGCGCGCGCTTCGTGTGGTCCATTTTCCACCAGTCGCTGGTCTCCGGCTTTTCTTCAAACGGCAGATAATACCAGCCCGTCATGGTCTGGTGCAGCGCATAGGCGTTTTCGCCCGTGGAGGCCAGCGTCTCGGGGATGAAGCTGCGGTGCTCACAGAAACTGGCGCCGATGTGCATACTCACAGTAAAATCGCCGTTCTGGAAATATAAAAAGCCCGCGCTGTGGTTGATGATGGTGTAGGAATACCCCTTCCGGCGGCAGCGTACGATCTCGCTGCCCTTGTAAAATTTGTGATAATCCGCCGGGAAACCGCTGCCCGCGTGCTCCAGCGCGGCCAGGCGGGGCTGCAGCATGAACTGGATCAGGCAATCCATAGCCTTCAGGCCGTGGCGGTCCACTGCCGCCATGATCTCATTCGCCGCGTCCAGAAATTCCGGCTTCTGCAGCACGTCGCCCATATACAGATACTCAAAGTAATAGTCTTTGGGATAGATCTTGCGCCCCCGGTCCTGCCGGGTGGAGTTGTTCGTAAAGATGCTGTCGTCCGGCTCGATATAGGTGAGCATCATGGTCAGGTTCCGCACCACAGGTTCGTAATAAGCGTCGTCGCCCGTGGCCACGGCCAGCATGATCATCGCGTCGTTGTTGATCCGGTTGTAATTGCCCGCCGAGCGCTCCGCATATTCGCCGTCTGCGTTGCAGTCGCTGCCTTCCAGCAAAATAGCGTCCGCGGCCTTTTTGTACGCCTCGCCGCCCAGCAGCCTGTGGCACATCATCAGTACCGATGCGATGGCCCAGCGGTGGTTCGGCGTATGAAAACCGCAGTGTGTCAGTGCTTCGGCGGCATCTTTCACAATGGCTTCATACAGCGGCAGCAGCTGCGCGCACACATCTTTTTCCGCCGCGTCCGCCGCCTGCGCACCCTCCGCGATCCGGCGCAGATATACGTACACGGGCAGCAGCCGCTTCGTGCAGAAAGCCGTGTCCGGGCCGGAAAAAAAGTTGCAGTTGACGAGGTCGAAATAGCCGCCCGGCCGCTGGGAGCGGCGCACATAATCCAGCGCCAGCAAAATGCGCCGGAGCACCTCTGCGTCCAGATGCCATTTGCTGTCCGCGTTCAGGCAGCAGGCCGTCATGGTCGTCAGATGATAGATGGCCACCTTCGGCTCCGCAATGCTGTCCGCCGAGGGGAATCCGCCAAAAAACGGGTCGTTCCGGTCCAGGATCTGAATCTCCATAAAGCGTGCGACACGGGCGTCGCTGTCCCGCAGGACCTTGTTGTAATGCTCTTTCATATGGGGGCTCCCTTTCCAAATAAAAGTGACGGCAAAAGCCGGTGCTTGTGCGCCGCGCGGCGTGCCGCCGCGGCTTGTGCTTTGTTATTATCATAGTTTTTTTATCTATAAAAAACAACACAGGTTTTGTCCGCTTCCAAAAGAAGCATTGCATATTTTGCTTAAAATTCCAAAATCCGTACCACCGCGGCTGCACATTGCACTTCGGCCGCTTATGGCAGGCCGCTGCTGCCGCGGCGGACGGTTCACATTTTACTGTACGCCGGCCTTTCTCTCCGCTTTGTCCGCATAAACCGCCCGAAGCCGCCATATATATGCAACAAACACAAATAGGGAGTTGTTGCGGCATGAAGGGCAATCCGGAGGAGCGGGCGGTGCAATTGGGCGAATACATCACGGAGACCGGCGCCACCGTGCGCAGCGCGGCCAAAGCGTTCGGCATCAGCAAATCTACAGTGCACAAGGATATTACATACCGTTTGGAAAAGCAGAATCACACTCTGTACGACGAGGTGCAAAAGGTGCTGCGCGTGAATAAAGAGGAGCGTCATCTGCGCGGCGGCGCAGCCACACGGCAGAAATACCATCCGGAAATAGAATAACCGGCAATACAGCGGCAGGCCGTCGGCAGGGAACGGGCTGCCGCTCTGTTTTGCCTTTTCCACCGCATGCAAGCCTTCAAGCAACGTCCCCACGGCAGACAGGGCCGACCTGTGTTTTGTAAAAAGCGATAAAATTCTCAAATTTATTTCCCTATTTTGCCGTTTTAATTTCAACAAATACTAATATATACTGGAAATAACAACAAATACAGGCGATTCTGTTCAGCCACATGTTTTGTTCACCCATCCCTGCGGCCCACCGCAAGGCGCTCGTGCCGGGCTGCCAAGAAAGGAGCGGCTATGGAAAATAAATTTCTTGCACACATCGCGGAGGACGGACGGGAACAAACGGTTTTCGAGCATCTGGCGGCGGAGTTTTCCCGCCCTTTCGGCGGCGAGGCACAGGGGCTGCTGGCCGGGACGGCCCATGACATTGGAAAATACTCTGCTGCGTTTCAGCGGCGGCTGACGGGCGATTCCAGGCGGGTGGATCACGCCACTGCCGGCGCTTTTGAATGTATGGGGCGCGGCCAGCCCTTCGCCGCCTTCGCCGTGGCAGGCCATCACGGCGGCCTTCCGGATGGCGGCGGGCGCGGAGACGGTCCGGAAGCCGCCACCTTTTGGGGACGGATCAAACGGGCGGGCCGCGGCGGGCTGGAGCCTTACGGCGCCTGGGCCCAGGAAGTATCCCTGCCCGGCGGACAACCTCCCCCCTTCGCAAAGCAGAACCCGGGAGCGGGCATGTTCTTTATCCGCATGCTTTATTCCTGCCTGGTGGCCGCGGATTTTCTGGATACCGAGGCCTTCATGTCCGGGAAGCCGCGCGGGAGTTGTTCAGGCTGCTGGAAAAAGAAGGCGCCTTCCATCCGGCCACTCTGATGTACCCCGCCCACCGTCAAAGCCGACGGAAAGGGATTCGCCGCATGCTGAAAGCTGCCGCTCCCTTCCCGGGGAGCGTGGATTGAAACCGCGCTGCTGGCAATCAAGGAGGCTGCGCCGGCGGTCGCTCCCCCTCACGGAGGGAATTCGAGTTTAAAGGCCGGAGCTCCGATTGCATTTTCAATCAGAACTCCGGCCTTTTTCTTTTATCACCGGCTGCAGCAGCCTGTAAAGCGGCTACGCGCCGAACGCCTTGGCCACGCCCTTCAGCTTTTCACGGATGGGCAGCTCGTAAGGGCAGCGCTCCTCGCACTTACCGCAGCCGATGCAGTCCCCCGCCCTTGCCGTCTGAGACTCGTAGCGCGATCTGGCCCAGTCCGCCAGATCGTAATGCTTGAGATAGTTTTCCAGCGTGAAGATACCCGGGATATCGATGCCCACCGTACACGGCGCACAGTATCCGCACCTGCGGCAGAAATTGCCCGAAAGCCCGGCGCGGATGGCTTCGCATGCGGCCAGCTCCTCCGGTGTAAGCGGGCCGTCCTGCTCCGCCGCAGCTGTGTTCTGCTCTATCTCTTCCAACGTGGCCATTCCGGGGATGGCCAGCGTACAGGTCTTGTTTTGCAGGATGTACCGCATGGCCAGCGTACCGTCGGTGATGTTGCCGCCCGCCAGCGGCTTCATCGCAATGACCCCCACGTTCTGCGCGGCCGCACGCTCCATCAACGCTTCACCCTGGCTTTCAACGATATTATATGGGAACATGATGGTCTCGATCTCCGGATAGGAGAGCAGCCGCTCGAAGCTGTCCACCGAGTGAGCTGTTGCGCCGAGATGTCCGACCTTGCCCGCCCGGATGGCGTCCTGAATGGCAGCCACGGCGCCCTCAGCAGAAAACGCCAGCTCAAAATCAGCATCAGACTTTATATTGTGCAGCTGATACAGGTCGATATAATCCGTCCTCAGGTTGCTCAGGCTGATGCCGATGTCCCGCGCCATGTCCGCGTAACCGCGGGACATGGATTTCGTTGCAAGAATGAACTTCTCCCGCAGACCGCCGGACAATGCCTCGCCCAGATAGCTCTCCGACACAGTGTAGCCGCGCGCGGTGTCGATGTAGTTCACACCCTTTTCCACAAGGCGTTCCATCAGTGCGCGGGTTCCCCATGCGTCGATGCGTTGGATGGGAATGCCCCCAAAACCCACAGCAGATACCTTCAAACCTGTCTTTCCCAAAATTCTGTATTGCATAACGCAGTTTCCTCCTTTTGCCGCTTGCCGCAGGCGCGGCGTTGCCTGTCAACCCCGATTATACACCCGCGCCGGTTTGTTGCAAAGTTCTTTTTGTGATATGATAGAGCAAAACGTTGAGAATGAGGCGCGGCCGGAAGCGGCCCGCCGGAGGGGAGCATGCCATGCTGAAAGAAAAAACGAACCGCTGGTTCCTGGCATTGGGCGCCGCGCTGCTGTGTGCGGGGCTGGGCGCCGCGGCACTCTGGGATCTGGAGATCGACCTCGCGCTGTATTCACCCGGGTTCCTGCCCGCCGTATTGATGGAGGCCTTTGGCTGGTTTCCTCAGTATTTGCCCGCCGTCGTGCTGTGCGTCTGTATTGCCCTGGACGGTGCGCGAAGCATGCCGCTGCGCGCCGCGGGCGGCCTGCTGGCGGTTGCCGGCAGCGGCATCCTGCTGTATATGGGCGCGCACCATCTTGTAAAGCGCGGGATGTCCGGCCCTTCCATCACACTGTGGACCGTCCTGCTGGGCGGCCTTTCGCTGGGTATATGCGCACTGGCGCTGTACCGCTCCCGCAGCGGGGGGCGCAAAAAGCTGGAATTCGTATGCCTTTGGGGCACGGTGTATCTGCTGGCCGGGCTTGCCGCCATCAACATTATCAAGGCTGTCTGGCAGCGCACGCGCTTTGACGACATGCTCACCGCCGCGGGCGGCGGCTTCGAGGGCGCGTTCGCACAGTTTACAAGCTGGATGCAGCCGTTCGGCAACGGCGGTTCCAGCTTTCCGTCCGGCCACACGGCTGCCGCGTGCAGTGTGTTCATCCTGACACTGGCCTGTGACGTCTGCCTCAAGTGGAACCGCCGCCGCACGCTGGTATGGGCGCTTTGCTGGGCCTATGTGGCCTTTATGGCCTTGTGCAGGCTCGTCATCGGGCGGCATTACCTCAGCGACACGCTGGCCGCGGCCTTTGTGATGCTGCTGCTCTACCTGGGCATGCGCAAAACAAAATGGTACCGCGCAGGCGCACGTGAGCTGACGGCTCCCGGCACATAAGTATGGCATGCCACTCCGCAAAAGCCGTGAAAAGGCCGTTCCCACGGGAACGGCCTTTTCATTATATTTGCAGCTCACGCACCTGCAAAGCAAAATAATATTGGATAAAGCCCCGGCCGGACCATTCCGCCCGTACTTTATAAAAATAGAGGCCCGGCGTGGTGGGTGTGCTGAAACGGCCGCCGCCCGCATCCGAAAGCTCCAGATATTCCGTCGGCTTATCGCTGACGGCACGCATCACCCGCAGCTCCGAAGGTTCCTTGGTGAACAGAATGCGCATCTGTGCGCCCGGCATCACGTCCACAGGCTGCAGCGGCACGTCCTCCGGCGAGAGCAGCGGCGTTTTTTCCTGTGTCAGGAAAAAATTCCATTCCCAACCCGCCCGGCGCACCTCCTTGTCCGGAACAAGCTCCTCATCCCCATACAGAACTGTAATGATGGGCAGCGCGGATTCCGGGTCCTGCGTATCGAGGGATTCCTTAATAAACGCAGTCATGCCGGTGGCGATGGCCAACAGCACAGCACCGATGATGAGCTTGCGGAAAAAAATCTTTGGCAGTTTCATACGTTTCCTCCCGGCGGGGCAAGCCTGTCGTTTTTCTTATTGTAGCATGCCGGCGTGTAAAAATCCACCCGCATAAAACAAAAGCGGCACGCATATGGGTTATAGCACCGGGTTGCGCCCGCTTGCCCGCGGCAGTTTTCCGTCCCGGCGCTCCCGCGCAGCACGGCGAGCGGCACAAAAGGGCCTGCCGTCATTTTCAACTGGGAGGAATCATTTTATGGAGCATTCACTGTATCCTGTGCCGCCGCGCTTCACTGTGCGGCGGCTGGTATTGATGGACCTTGCGGCTATTTGCACGCTGTATGGCGCTTGCGGGCGCGACGCCGCCTGGGGCACATGCGAAACGCTTGCCGCGCTGTTTGGCGAAGGCGAATGGTGGGGCGGTTTTCTGGGCGGAGAGTTGGTTGTCTGCTGCGCCTGTGTACCCGCTCGTTCCGCCACGCCCCAGGCTGCCGCTCTGCGCGGCGCGCTGGCGCCCGCGCGCCTTCCGGCCCGTTTTCTGCTGCCGCCCGCCGCCACGCCCGAGGGCAGGGCCTTTGCCGGGCGCTTTCTTTCCCTGCTGGGCGAACGCCTCTGGCCGCCCTGTGCCTCCCCCGAAAAAAGGCTCGCCGCCGCAGTCCCCGTCAAAACGGGCGGCCTGCTGCTGAACGGCTTTTTCGAGGCGGGCTTTACGCTGTTCCTCGTGCGCCCGCTGGCAGCGCTGCGCCCGCATTACCTGCTGACGCCGCCCGGCCTTCGGCAGCCTGCCCCGGGAACGCCGGCTGAAGACGCCGTACGGCGTGTGCACATCCCTCTGGCGGACACGCTGGCGGTCTCCCGCCTGCTGGAACAGGGCTTCTGCGGGATTGCCCTGTACGAGGGCGCGGACGGGCAGCCCGCGCTCCGGCTGGAACGACCGAACCCCGCATAAGAAGAGCGCGCCTGCCGCACCGTATATACGGACGCACATCCCGTAAAGGACACGCCCCCTGAAACGCCGCGCGCGTTTTGGGGGCGTTTGCGTTCGTTCCATTTTTTAGCTGCGTGCTTTCAGCCGGAAAAATGCCCGCATTCCACACACAGATGGCAGGATTTAAAACACATTTGTTTTTCGTTCAAAAACATTCCTACAGAAATACTGTACAAAATGGCAACATCTGCCAGGAAGGGTTGACAAAACTTTGGCAGATGTATAATATTGATATTTCCGAAGAATGGGAGTAAAGTAGGTAAGTAATATCGCTTTATTTCCTATTTATATAGTATACAACATTGCGGGAGGGATATCATGGAAAAATTTGTAGACCGCATCATTGAAACAGACCGCAAGGCCCGCGAGATCATCGAGCAGGCCCAGCAGGAAAAGCAGGCTGTTCTGGCAGATGCCAAAAAACGCGCCGATGCTGAGATCGCCCGCCGCGAAGCCGAGGCCGATAAGGGACGCGCCGCCATCGATGAGGAATTCGCCCAGCGCGAGGCCCGCGAGAGCGAGCGTATGGACGCCGCCTATCTGGACGCCAAGCATGCGCTGGACAACGCCTTTGAGGACGGGCATGACGCATGGCTGGCCGAGATCACACAAAATACGCTGGCCGCGCTGTGACGCGCGCTACGCATAACAGAAAGGGGCGAAAAGGCCATGCTTGAAAATCTGTCCGCGCTTGCCATCGTACCCAAGGCCAAGGCCATCGCCGCACGCCGCCTTTCGCACGGCGATTACCTGGAGCTGATGCGCAAGCGCAGCGTCATTGAGGTGACGGCCGCGCTGCAGAGCCATCCCTATTTTAAGGACAGCCTGAAAGGGCTTTCCCAAACCAACCTGCACCGCGCGCAGATCGAAGAGGCGCTCAGCAAGGACGTTTATTACAAATACGAATCGCTGATGCGCTACAGCTTCCGCAAGGGCAAGTTCGGAGCGTATTTTTTAATGCGCAGCGAGATCAACGAGCTTCTTGCCAAGCTGCGGCTTCTGTCCATGGGCTTCCGGCATCATTATATCATCCAGGTGCCCGGCTTTCTGATGCCCAAAACCAGCTTCAGCCTGCTCAGGCTGGCCAAGGCCGAAAGCGCGCAGGACTGCCTTGAGGTAGTGGCCGGCACGCCCTACGCCAAGGTGCTGGCCGGCGTGCTGCCCGCCGCGGGCCAGAAGCTTGATTATCTGAAATGCGAGCATGCGTTTCAGTCTTACTTCTACACCACTGTTCTGGCGCAGATCGACCGCGACCTCTCCGGCCGCAGCGCAGCGGACACAAAGCGCCTGTTCCGTATGGAAGCGGAGATCTACAACCTGGACCTCCTGTTCCGCGCCAAAGCGTTTTTCAGCCCCCAGCTCACACCCGAAGACCTGAAAAAGCTCCTTATACCGGTGTACGGCGTGCTCTCGGCCAAAAACATGAACGCATTGGCCGATACCCGGGGGCTGGACGAATTTTTGAAGCTGTACAACGCGGGCCGCGCGGGACAGGTATACGGCGCCCGCTCGGCAGACCCGGCGGATGCCTCCGAAGTATCCGAAACGCGCGCTCTGTACCGCGCCGCGCAGAAGCTGCTGCATTTTTCCAGCACGCCGCAGACGGTGCTTGCCGCGCTGTTGTGCCTGGCCAATCTGGAGCGCAGCAATATCATCAACGTCATCGAGGGCGTGCGCTACGGCCTTTCGCCGGAGCAGATCAGTGCCTTCTTGAAATACTGACCGTATCGCGGCAGCCGGACGCCGCGGCCATCCCCTTCCCCGCGCTGGGGCGCGGGAGCAATTGAAAAGAAGCGAGGTACCACAGCATGGGCATGGTAAAAATGAAGCACATTAACATCTACGGGCCGGAGCAGGACCCCCAGCAGACGCTTGAAGTGCTTGCCAAGCTGGCGTGTTTCCACCCCGACAAGGACGCCGAGCGCATCAACGCAGCGGCGGGCGCGGCGGAAAACCTGTACACGCCGCTGCTGGCCAGCACGCTCGGGCTCATCAAGGACGTGGGCGGAGATCCTGCTCTGCAGGAATACCGCGGCAGGTTCTTCGAATACGGCGCGGTGAAGGATGAGGTGGAGGCGCTTTCCGCCCAGGTAGCTGAGCGCGGCAAGCGCCAGGCTGAGATCAGCGCAAAGCTGGCCACCTATGCCCAGACAAAAACGCAGCTGTACCATCTGACAGGCCTGCATACAAGCGTGGACGAGATCTTCGCCTGCAAATACCTGAAGGTGCGCTTCGGGCGCATCCCCAAGGACAGCTACCTGAAGCTGCCGTATTACGACGACCACTCGTTCACCTTCAGTGAGTACGACTTTGACGGCGAGTATTACTGGGGTATGTACTTCGTGCCCGAAAGCCACGCCAGAGAAGTGGACGATATCTTCGCCAGCTTGTACTTCGAGCGCATGTGGGTGCCGGATTTTGTGCACGGCACGCCTCAGGACGCGCTGGCGCAGATCATGACGCAGGAAAGCGAACTGCAGGCCGAGCAGAAAGAGCTGGACAACATGAGCGACATCGCCGCGCCCGCAGACATCGAGCGCCTGCGCGAATACGCCTCCTGGCTCAACTATGAGATGCAGATCTTCGACATGCGCAAGTATGTCATCACGCTGGAGCACACGTATTATATCAGCGGGTATGTGCCGGAAAGCGATGTAGAACGCCTGAAGCAGGGGCTGCTGATGGTGCACGGCGTGAAAGCCTGCGAGGACGACGAAGCCGATGTCGTGGACGGCGCTCCGGACCGCCAGCCTCCCGTCAAGCTGAAAAACAACTGGTTCGCCCGGCCATTTGAAATGTTCATCACCATGTACGGCCTGCCCGGCTATGGAGATCTGGACCCCACCGGCTTTGTGGCCGTCACTTACGCGCTTCTGTTCGGCATCATGTTCGGCGACGTCGGCCAAGGCGTGCTGCTGGGCCTTATCGCCTATTTCGTCATGTGGAAAAAAATGCACATGGAGCTTGGGCGCGTGGTAGCACGGTGCAGCGTTTTCAGCGTTATTTTCGGTTTTCTGTACGGCAGCGTGTTCGGCTACGAGCATGTGCTGGACCCGATGTTCCACGCGCTGGGCTTTGCTGAAAAGCCGCTGGAAGTACTGGCTCCCGAAGGCATCAACAACATCCTCATCGCCAGCGTGGTGGCGGGCGTGCTCATCATCGTTTCCGCCATCGTCACGGGCATCATTTCCAATTTGCGCAAGCACATCATTGCAAAGACCATCTTTTCCGTAAACGGCGTTTCCGGGCTGGTGTTCTACGTCAGTCTCATCGCGCTTCTGCTGCCGATGCTGGGCATGGAGCTTCCCTTCGTGGGCAGCGTGCCGTATCTTATCCTGTGCATCGCGGTGCCGTTCTTCCTGATGTACTTTGCCGAGCCGCTGAGCGCGCTGTGCGCCGGCGAAAAGCCCGAGGGCTCGGTGGGCGATATCCTTCTCAATGGTTTTTTTGAGATGTTCGACACCGTGCTGAGCTTTGCCTCCAACACCATGAGCTTTCTGCGTGTGGGCGGGTTCGTATTGGTTCACGCGGGCATGATGACCGTCGTGTTCACGCTGGCCAATATGACGGGCGGTGTATTTTATGTACTCATCGTCGCCGTAGGCAACGTGTTCGTCATGGCGCTGGAGGCGCTGTTCGTAGGCATTCAGGTGTTGCGCCTGGAGTTCTATGAGATCTTCAGCCGCTTTTTCGACGCGAACGGCGTTCCCTTCGCCCCGCTCAGAATCTCTCTGGACCCAGCCGCGGACAAGGCCGAATGAACCCCTGTGCGCATGGGCCGCACCGCTGCCGTACGCAGCTTCTTTTCTGCTACCCCGCCCGGACGGCTCCGGGGTTTGTGAATAGATTTTTTTATAGCTTTGCTGTGCAAAGCTATAAAAAACGGTCCTGTGGGCCGTCCCGGCCCACGGCCTAAGATTTCAAGCGCCCGGGCACAAAGTGCCCGGATGCGTGTAAAAAATAGTAGCTGCGCTATTATTTTTTATATCAACACAACGCCGCTTTGCGGCAGAATGGAGTATCTGTTATGAAAAGATGAATGTTAAAAAGTTTGCCCGCACCTTTCTGGTACTGATTGCCGTATTCGCACTGGCGTGCGCCTTTTCCAGCATGGCCTTCGCCGCCGACGGCGAGACCGCAGCCGCCGCGCCCGACAACAATATGGGCATCGGCATGATCGCCGCCGCCCTGGCCGTGGGCGTCGCCGGCATCGGCGCCGGCATTGCCGTCGGTTCCGGCGCGCCCGCCGCCATCGGCGCCCTCACCGAGGACCCGAAGAGCTTCGGCAAAGCGCTGATCTTCGTGGTTCTGGGCGAAGGCATCGCGCTGTACGGCATGCTCATTGCCATCCTCATCATCACCAAGTTTTAAGCCATGAAATATTTCCTGATCAGCGACAACGTGGACACGCTGGCCGGCATGCGGCTGGTGGGCGTCAGAGGCGTCGTGGTGCACGAAGAGGACGAAGTGCGCGCGGCGCTGGACAAGGCCTGTGCGGACCCGGACATCGGCCTTGTGCTCATCACCGACAAGCTGGTCGCGAAATGCTCCGCGGTCGTATTTGAATACAAGCTCACGCGCAAGCGGCCGCTCATCGTCGAAATGCCGGACCGCCACAGCGACTCGAACCCCGGCGACAGCATCAAACGCTATATCTCCGAGGTCGTGGGCGTTAAAATTTGAGGTGACGAGCATGAATAAGAAAGCAGCCGAGCAGCAGCGCGCCGTGCGCAGCATGGAAACGCCGGAGCAATACTCCGAGTTCGAGGACTCTGTCATTGAAGCGGCAAAAACGCAGGCGCAGCGCATCATCGACGACGCCAGGCGCCAGGGGGACGCCAACTTTGACAAGCTGATGGAGGGCCACCGGGGCGACCCGCTCATCCCCTACCGGGAAGAGGCCAAGAACCGTCTGGCCCGCAAAATGGCCTCGGTCAAGCAGGACAACCGCAAAAAGCTGCTGGTGTACCGCAGCCAGCTTGTGAACGGCCTGTTTGCCGAAATGGAAGAAGCGTTGGAGGAGTACACCGGGACACCCGCTTATGCCCAGCGCGTGGCGGACGCGCTGGCCAAGCGCGCACCGGAAATTTCCGGCAAATGCACGGTGCGCCTGCGCCGTGCCGACGAGGCGCTGCTGGCTCCCGTGGTGAAAAAGGCCCTGCCCTCGGCGGATATCGCCGTAGACGGTTCCATCCGTCTGGGCGGCGTCAAGCTGGAGACACAGCATATCCTGTACGACGAAACGCTGGATTTCGCCGCCGCAGCCGAGCGCGCCGCCTTTTTGACGCGCTGCAAGCTGCGGGTGGAGTAACGCGCGCCGCGCCCATCCGGGCGCGCAGGCGCGCAAACGAGTATGGGCCGCTGCCGGAAAAGCCGTTTTTTCAAGCGTTTTTTCCGGACGGCCTGGAATTAGGAGCAAGCCTATGAAAGATGTAATTTATTCGATCAACGGGCCTGTCGTCACGGTGAAGGATACCAGCACGTTCGGCATGGCGGAGATGGTGTACGTCGGAAACGCGGGCCTCATTGGCGAGGTCATCAGCGTCAGCGAAGCGCGCACCACCATCCAGGTGTACGAGAACACCACCGGCCTGCTGGTGGGTGAGCCCGTCAAGGGCACCGGCGCGCCGCTCTCCGCCACGCTCGGGCCCGGCATCATGGAAAATATTTTTGACGGCATCGAGCGTCCGCTCACGGATATCGCCCAAAAAAACGGCGCGTTCATCGCCACGGGCGTCCATGTGGACAGCCTGGATATGGCCCGCAGGTGGGATGTGACCGTCACCGTCAAGCCCGGCGACAGCGTTTCGGGCGGTACGGTCGTCGCAACCTGCCCGGAGACCAGCATCATCACCCACAAAAGCATGGTGCCCCCGGATATTTCCGGCGTCGTTACCTGGGCCGCTGAAAACGGCCAATATACCGTGACGGACCCCATCTGTAAGATAACGACGGCCTCCGGTGAGGAAAAGACCGTTTGTCTGGCACAAAAGTGGCCCATCCGCACGCCCCGTCCCGTGGCCGCGCGGGAGCCCATCGGCCGTCCGCTCATCACGGGCCAGCGCGTCATCGACACGCTGTTTCCCATTGCAAAGGGCGGCACGGCCGCCATTCCCGGCGGCTTCGGCACCGGCAAGACGATGACGCAGCACCAGCTTGCCAAGTGGAGCGACGCGGACATCATCATCTATGTGGGCTGCGGCGAGCGCGGCAACGAGATGACGCAGGTGCTGAACGAATTCCGCGAGCTGATCGACCCCAAAAGCGGCAAGCCCATGACGGAGCGCACGGTGCTCATCGCTAATACCAGCAATATGCCCGTGGCCGCACGCGAGGCGTCCATCTACACGGGCATCACGCTGGCGGAATACTACCGCGACATGGGCTACGACGTGGCCATGATGGCGGATTCCACGTCCCGCTGGGCAGAAGCGCTGCGCGAGATCTCCGGCCGTCTGGAGGAGATGCCCGCCGAAGAGGGCTTCCCCGCCTACCTGCCCAGCCGCTTGGCCGCGTTCTATGAGCGCGCGGGCTGCGTGCAGTCCCTTTCCGGCGCGGCGGGCAGCGTGTCCATCATCGGCGCGGTCTCGCCCCAGGGCAGCGATTTTTCGGAGCCCGTCACCCAGAACACCAAGCGTTTCGTGCGCTGCTTCCTGGCGCTGGACAAAAGCCTCGCCTACGCGCGCCATTACCCCGCCATCAACTGGACCATGAGCTACAGCGAATATTACGAAGACCTGGACCCCTACTACACCGAGCATCTGGGTGAAAAGTTCTGCACCATGCGCGGCCGCATCCTGGGCCTGCTCAGCGAGGAAAACAAGCTGATGGAGATCGTCAAGCTCATCGGCTCGGATGTGCTGCCCGACAGCCAGAAGGTCGTCATTGAGACGGCGCGCGTCATCCGGACGGGCTTTCTGCAGCAGAACGCTTTCCACAAAAACGACACCTATGTGCCGCTGGACAAACAGATGTGGATGATGGAGGCCATTCTCCACCTGTATGACCGCGCCGTGGAGCTGGTGGACAAGGGCGTTCCCGTCAGTGCCATGGCCGAAGCGGGGCTGTTCGACAAGCTGGTAAAGGTAAAGTATGAGATTCCCAACGACAAGCCGGAAATGTTCGGCGAGTACAACAAGGAGCTGGACGATATGTGCGCGCAGCTGCTTGCAAAGCAGACCCCTGCGGCGGGCTGAACGGAAAGGAGCGTTTGCATATGGCAATGGAATATTTGGGCCTTTCTGACATCAACGGCCCGCTTGTCGCGGTGGACGGCGTAAAAGGCGTCGGCTTCGAGGAAATGGTGGAGATGAAAACCGCCACCGGCACGCGCCTGGGCCGCATCGCGGCGTTGGAAGGCGAGCGCGCCGTCATCCAGGTGTTTGCGGGCACCAGCGGCATGACGCTTTCAGGCACGGCCAGCCGCTTTACGGGCAGCCCCATGCGCCTGGCGCTCGCGCCCGAGATCGTGGGCCGCATTTTCAACGGCGCGGGCGAACCCATCGACGGCCTCGGCCCTGTTTACGCCGAGCGCTTCGAGGATATCAACGGCAGCGCCATCAACCCTGTCTCCCGCAGTTATCCGCGCAACTACATCCGCACGGGTATTTCTTCCATCGACAGCCTTATTACGCTGATCCGCGGCCAGAAGCTGCCCATCTTCTCCGGCAGCGGCATGAGCCACAACAAGCTTGCCGCGCAGATCGTGCGGCAGGCCAAGCTGAGTGAGGATGAGGGCGCCAACTTCGGCGTGGTGTTCTGCGCCATGGGCGTGACCAAGGACGTGGCGGAATATTTCCGCCGCAGCTTTGAAGAATCCGGCGCGCTGTCCCGTGTTACAATGTTTTTGAACCTCTCGTCCGACCCCATCGTAGAGCGCATCCTCACGCCGCGCTGCGCGCTGACAGCGGCCGAATACCTCGCCTTCGAGCAGGGCATGCATATCCTCGTGGTGATGACGGATATGACCAGCTACGCCGAAGCGCTGCGCGAATTCTCATCCTCCAAGGGCGAGATCCCGGGCCGCAAGGGCTATCCGGGCTATCTTTATTCCGACCTCGCCAGCCTGTACGAGCGCGCGGGCGTTATCGAGGGGCGGGAGGGCAGCGTAACGCAGATTCCCATTCTGACGATGCCCAACGACGATATCACACACCCCATCCCCGATTTGACAGGCTATATCACCGAAGGGCAGATCGTGCTGGACCGCTACCTGGACCAGCAGGGCGTTTATCCGCCCATCAGTGTTCTGCCCAGCCTGTCCCGCCTGATGAAGGACGGCATCGGCGAAGGCTACACCCGTGCCGATCACGCGGACGTTTCCAACCAGCTGTTCGCCAGCTACGCCAAGGTAAACGACGCGCGGGACCTGGCCAGCGTCATCGGCGAAGAGGAGCTTGGCGAGACCGATAAACTGTATCTGGATTTCGGCGCCCACTTCGAAAAAGAATTTCTGGGCCAGGGCCCCAATGAGGACCGCACCATCGACCAGAGCCTGGACCTTGGCTGGCGCCTGCTCTCCATCCTGCCCCGCGAGGAGCTGGACCGTGTGGACGAAGCCGTGCTGGAACAGCATTACCGCAAGCATTGAGCCGGCCGCCCATGCGGGCCGGACAGATTCATTGAAATGGAGGTGAGCCCATGGCCGAACAGATCTTCCCCACAAAGGGCAATTTGATCGCCTGCAAAAAAAACCTGACGCTGGCAAAACTGGGCTTCGACCTTTTGGACCGCAAACGCAATGTGCTGATGCGCGAGATGATGAAGCTCATCGACGAAGCGGCCGGTATGCAGCGCGCCATCGGCGACACGTTCATCAAGGCATACAAAGCGCTGGAGAGCGCCAATATCACGCTGGGCATCGAGCATGCCCTGGAGGGCGCCGTTCCCGAGGAAAAAGGCTTTTCCGTCACGGGACACAGCATCATGGGCGTGGACCTGCCCACCGGGCATCTGGCCAGCCGGCCTCTGTACCCCTACTACGGCTTCTCCGGCAGCAATGCCCAGCTCGACTACGCCTATGTCTGCTTCGATAAAGTCAAACAGCTCTGCGCGCAGCTCGCAGGCATTGAAAACAGCGTTTACCGGTTGGCCATGGCCATCAAAAAGACACAGCGCCGCGCCAACATGCTGGAAAATGTGGTCATTCCCCGCCTGGAGGGCAACATCAAATTTATTTCCGGCACGCTGGAAGAGCATGAACGCGAAGAATTCACGCGTTTGAAGGTCATCAAACGGATGAAGGTAAAAAAATAGCCTTATGCTTTTTCGTGTCCGCAGCCTTTTCCCGGCCGCGGCCGTCACAGACAGAAAAAACGACCGTTTCCTGCAAAAGCCATCGCCCCCGGCGGCGCATCCCGCGCCTACCGGGGGCGATGGCTTTCATAACCTGTGGAACAGACGTTTGCGCATTCTGCCCAGAAAAATTTGAATGATTTGTGAACTTTCCCGATTCCCGCTTGACGACAGGTATATTTTGCCGTATATTAGTTAAGCAGCCTAATTATTAAAATCGTTAACAATTAGGCATATTAACTTTTAACAAGCAAATCCAACAGGAGGTAAACCATGAAGGGGCTGGAAAACAACGCCGCCGAGCTGTTCCGGCTGATGGACCGGGTGCGCAAAGCCTGGCAGAGCGTCACCCCGTGCGAACATCTGAGCAAATCTCAGTTTGGCACACTTATGGCCATTGCCCACCACGGCAGAATGCCCGGGCAAAGCTGCACGCCGTCTCAGGAACATGGCGCTCTTACGCTGACCGCGCTTGCGGGCGCCATGCATCAAAGCCTGCCCGCATTGAGCCAGCGCGTCAGCGCGCTGGAGGCACAGGGCTATGTGGAGCGCGTGCCCGACCCGGATGACCGGCGTGTCATCGGCGTCTGCGTCACCCCGGAGGGGCGCACTGTGATGGAAGTGGCCTACCGCCGTTTCGGCAGCATTCTTTCCCGGTCGATCGACTATCTTGGCCCCCAAAATTTTGAAACGCTTTTGCATCTGCTGGGCGAACTGGCCATTGCGCTGGAGCAGGCGGTCGCCGCACAGGAAGAAGAACGGGAGAGTGATTCCAAATGATGAAATTGAAGCGCTACCTAAAGCCCTATATCGGCTTCGCGCTGGCGGCCATCGTGCTGATGTTCTGCCAGGCCGCCGTGGATCTTAATTTGCCCAACCTCATGAGCGATATCGTGAATGTGGGCATCCAGCAGGGCGGTATCACCGAGGCCGCGCCAAAAGCGGTTTCCGCCGAGGGCTTGCAGCTGATGAGCGCCTTTATGTCCGAGGAGGACCGGGCTCTTGCCCAAAGCCAGTATGTCCTGGCCGAACAGGCAAACATGACGGCGGATGAATGGGATCGGTTTGTGACAGATTGGCCCAAGGTATCTGACACCGATGTATACCGACAGATTCCGAATCTGGACGACAGCACGCAAGCTCAACTGGACAGCGCGTTCAGCCGTGCGTCCTATGCGCTGATGACCGTTGTTAAGGACCTTGCCGAGCAAAGCGGGCAGGACATCGCTGCCGGCGACACCGACAGCAAGGCCATGGACATGTCCAAACTGGGCGAGCTTGTCCCCATGCTTGCCATGCTGCCTCAGGGCATGGTAGACGATGCCATTGCCGCTGCCGCCGCCACGCCGGAAAGCATGCTCAGCCAGACGGCCGCCGTGTTCACCAAAGGCTTTTACATGCAGCTTGGCGCGGATACAGACGCCATGCAGACAAGCTATATCTTCCGCACCGGCGGCAAAATGCTGCTGATGGCCCTTCTGCTGGCCGTGTGCGCCATCAGCGTCGGCTTCTGCGGCAGCCGCATGGGCGCGGGCATCGCGCGGGATCTGCGGCGGGATATTTTCGCAAAAGTGACCAGCTTTACCAACAATGAATACGACAAATTCGGCACCGCCAGCCTCATCACCCGCAGCACCAACGACGTGACGCAGGTGCAGGGGCTTGTAACGATGGGCCTGCGTATCATGTGCTACGCGCCCATCATCGGAATCGGCGGCACCATTATGGCCCTGAGCAAAAGCGTGAGCATGGCGTGGGTCATCGCGCTGGCCGTAGTGCTCATTCTGGGCCTCATCTGCACGATCTCCGCCATCGCCATGCCCCGCTTCAAGATCATGCAGCAGCTGGTGGATAAGCTGAACCTTGTCAGCCGAGAGAACCTTTCAGGCATGATGGTCATCCGCGCGTTCGCCACGCAGGATTTTGAAGAAAAACGCTTCGACAAAGCCAATAAGGACCTTGCCGACAACAACCTGTTCGTGTTCCGCGCCATGGCCACGATGATGCCTGTGATGATGCTGGTAATGAACGGCGTTTCCCTGCTGATCGTATGGGTCGGCGGCCACCAGATCGCGGATTCCGCCATGCAGGTGGGTGACATGATGGCCTTCATCCAGTACACCATGCAGATCATTATGAGCTTCCTCATGATCAGCATGATGTTCGTGATGGTACCCCGCGCCTCCGTCTCGGCGGGCCGCATCGCGGATGTCCTTGCCAGCGAAACCAGCGTGCAGGACGCGCCCCAGCCCAGGCACCTGCCGGAAAAAGTGAAAGGGCTTGTGCAGTTCAACGACGTCTCCTTCCATTATGAGGGCGCGGACGAAAATGTGCTGGAGCATGTAACCTTTACGGCCCGGCCCGGAGAGACAACGGCCTTCATCGGTTCCACCGGCAGCGGCAAATCCACGCTTATCAATCTCATTCCCCGTTTTTACGACGTATCGGCCGGCAGCGTCACAGTGGACGGCGTGGACGTTCGCGACATCCCACAGCATGAGCTGCGCGACGCCATTGGTTATGTGCCGCAGAAAGGCGTGCTGTTCAGCGGGGACATCAGCTCCAATCTGCGTTACGGCGGCGAGGACGCCGACGCGGATGTGCTGCGCCGGGCCGCCGAGGTGGCCCAGGCCACGGAATTCATCGACGAGCTGCCGGACGGCTTTGAAACCGCCATCAGTCAAGGCGGCACCAATGTTTCGGGCGGACAGCGCCAGCGTCTTTCCATCGCCCGCGCGCTGGTAAAGAAAGCGCCTGTTTACATCTTTGACGACACCTTCTCCGCGCTGGATTTCAAAACAGATGCAAAGCTGCGCAAGGCATTGAAGGGCTACACCGAAGGCGCCACCGTGCTCATCGTGGCACAGCGCGTTTCCACCATCATGCATGCCGAACAGATCGTGGTGCTGGACGAGGGCCGCGTTATGGGCATCGGCACGCACAGGGAGCTGCTGGCAAGCTGCAAGACCTACCGTGAGATCGCGGAAAGCCAGCTTTCAAAGGAGGAATTGGCATAATGGCAGAGCAAAAACACAGAGGCCCCATGGGCGGCGGCCCCCGCGGCATGATGCCCGGTGAAAAAGCCAAGGACTTCAAAGGCACCATGGGAAAACTCATTTCATACCTGGGCAAATATCTGCCCGCCATCATCGCGGTGATGCTGTTTGCCATCGCTTCCACCGTGTTTTCCATCATCGGCCCGAAAATTCTTGGCAACGCCACCACCGAGCTGTTTAACGGCATCATCGCCCAGCTCACGGGCACCGGCGGCATCGACTTTGAGGCTGTGGCCCGCATCCTGCTCTTCCTTGGCATTATATATCTGGTCTCAGCCGTGCTGTCTTATATCCAGGGCTTTATCATGACAAAAGTCTCTACCCAGATCAGCTACGGAATGCGCAGGGATATCAGCCAGAAGATCAACCGCATGCCTCTGGCTTATTTTGACCGTGTACCCAACGGTGAAGTGCTCAGCCGCATCACCAACGACGTGGACACCGTGACGCAGACACTCAACCAGAGCATGACGCAGATCGTCACCAGCGTGACGCAGTTTATCGGCGTTCTGGTGATGATGCTCACCATCAGCCCGCTGATGACGCTGGTTGCCCTGTGCATCCTGCCGCTGAGCCTCACCATCGTCAGCAACGTGGTCAAGCGCAGCCAGCCCTTTTTCCAAAAGCAGCAGGCTTATCTGGGCCACGCCAACGGACACGTGGAGGAGATGTATGGCGGTCATCTGGTGGTAACGGCCTTCAACGGTGAAGAAAAAAGCATCAAGACGTTCAACGAAATCAACGATAACCTGTATAACTCGGCCTGGAAAAGCCAGTTTCTCTCCGGCATGATGATGCCGCTGATGAACTTTGTCGGCAACCTGGGCTATGTGGGCATCTGTATTCTGGGCGGGTTCCTTTCGCTGAACGGCACCATCACCGTGGGCGACATTCAGGCGTTTATCCAGTATGTGCGCAGCTTCACGCAGCCCATCCAGCAAATCGCCAACATCTCCAATGTGCTGCAGCAGACAGCCGCGGCCGCCGAGCGCGTGTTTGAGTTTCTGGACGAGACGGAGGAAACGCCCGACCCCGAGCAGCCTCTCTCGCCGGACCTGATTCAGGGTGAGGTCGCATTTGCCCACGTCCATTTCGGGTACACACCGGAAAAAACCATCATCAACGACTTTTCCGCCATCATCCAGCCCGGCCAGAAAGTAGCCATCGTAGGCCCCACCGGCGCGGGCAAAACCACCATGGTCAAGCTGCTGATGCGTTTTTACGACGTGAGCGAGGGCGCTATCCTTCTGGACGGCTACGATGTGCGCCAGTTTGCCCGCAACGACCTGCGCGATATGTTCGGCATGGTGCTGCAGGATACCTGGCTGTACAACGGCACCATTCTGGAAAATATCCGCTACGGCCGCCTTGCGGCTTCGGACGAGGATGTGCTGGCGGCCGCCAAGGCCGCGCAGGTGGACCACTTTGTGCGCACGCTGTCTCAGGGTTACGACACTGTGCTCAACGAGGAAGCCAGCAATATCAGCCAGGGCCAGAAGCAGCTGCTCACCATCGCCCGCACCATCGTCTCCGAGCCGAAGATCCTCATCTTCGACGAGGCCACCTCCAGCGTGGATACCCGCACGGAGATCGCCATCCAGAAAGCCATGGACCATCTGATGGAGGGCCGCACCAGCTTTATCATTGCCCACCGCCTGTCCACCATCCGCGACGCGGACCTCATCCTTGTGATGAAGGACGGAGATATTGTAGAGACAGGCAAACACGAAGAGCTGCTTGCCAAGGGAGGCTTCTATGCGGAGCTGTACCAAAGCCAGTTCGCGGATGTGAACGACGAGGCGGTGTAACATCGTCCGACCGTTTCCCCTTCGCGCGTCCCGTCGGGGGACCACTGCCGCTGCAGAACTCTTTTCTGCTCAAAACAATAACAAAACAGCGCGTGCTTGCCGGTGTCAGGCAAGCACGCGCTGTTTTGTTGAATGGTCCGGCCCTGTCCGCGGCACTGCCGTGCTACACGAAGCGCACGTCGATGCGGCCGTTGCTGGTGGTGGCCCACAGACGCTTGGCCTGGTCCTCATAGGCACAATCCATGGGCAGGTTGTTCTGCGCATTGCTGGTGCGGCTGCTGATGGCGTAATCCCGCATATCCCCCACGACCGTTCCCGTAATGGCGGCGTTGGCTGTTTTGAACGTGAGGTCCGGCGCCTCCACATCCTCGGCGCGGACAGGCCCGTTGCTCGTCTGCATCCACAGCTTTTCGGCAAAGCGGCAGTGCTCGGCTGTGATACGCGCATTGTTGGAGGCTGCCTCGCAGTCTCCGCCTGTCACGCCGGACAGCGTGATGGGCCCGTTCGAGGTCTTGGCAGCAAGCGAGCCGAACACGCAGTTTTCCACAGTGATTCGGGCATTGCTGGTTACAAACCGGCCCTTCCCTCCGGCTGAAAGGCCCGAGACCGTGATACCGGCGTTGCATGTTTTGACGCATACCTCGCCGGCAAAGTCCAGCGGCAGCTCCAGTGTGATGTCATGCGGCCCGCGCAGCAGGTCCAGCCAGTTCCATACATTAAAAATCGACATGGTATGGGTAAACAGGAATGCGCCGTCCTTTTCGGCCACAGTGACACGGTCGTTTTCCCTCGGCTGAAACAACACCCGCACGCCGCCGCCCGGCACCGCGCGCACGTTCACACGCACGTTGCGCGCGTCCACCACTACGGTATGCACCGGCTCCTGAGCGGGATACTCCAGACATGCCGGACGAGGCGGTACCGCGCCCTGCCCGGGCGCCCCCTCAACAGCCTGCTGGCTCTTGTATTCGACACGAATCTGCGCCGCGATCTCCTCCGGCGCGCCGAAGCCTGCGATGATTTCCTCCTCGGGCTTACCATTCTCTACGCCGTCGAAAATCAGCTCGTTGTAATAATCCGCCACCTGACGCTGCTCCACCGGGCCAAGCTGCGTCAGTCCCGCCATCAGCTCGTTGAGAAACGTTTCTCTGTTCATACCTCTTCCCCCTTGATAAATGCATAAATGCGCTTCACTTCGTCCCATTCGTCCAGAAATGCATCAATGCGTTCCTGGCCCGCGTCCGTGATGTAAAAATACCTGCGGATACGGCCGCCGTGCTCCTGTGTGTCCGTGGTGACGTATCCGTTTGCCTCCAGACGCTTCAGGATGGGATACAGCGTGGATTCCGACACCTCGATGCAGGAGGATACCTCCCCGATGATCTTGTAGCCATAAGATGGTCCCCGGCGCAGCACCGCCAGCACGCATACGTCCAGCAGGCCCTTTTTCCGTTGGATATCCATTCCGTGCGCTCCTTTCCTGATACTATGCAATACATACTATGTATAATACAGTATGTACCAGGTGTCTTGTCAATACTCCGGAAAAATTTTTATCGCACGCACAAAACGTAAAAAGGGCGTCCGGCTGTGCCGGACGCTCCCGCGAAGCGGCTTCAGCAAAACCGCATTGAATGCGGTTTTGCATGGTTCAAGGTTCCCAAAGCCTTGTGCGCCAGCACAGGGGCGTGTGCCATGTACACGCGCAGCCGCGCAAGCGGTGGCTTTGAAGTTATTGTCCTATCTCAAAATCACATTGTACGGATGTATCTCGTTCAAACGCATTGCAGTTCTTGCGCCGTTTATTCCAACAGATGCCGGAGGTGCTCTCCAAAAGTAGACATGCTCTGCCTGCCATGCTACACTGGATACACCGATTGCAAAAGGAGGATATTCGCATGACACGGAGCACGCTTTGGCCTCAGAACCGAAAGCCCTCACCCGATGATATCGCAGAGTTTGTGGACAATCCCCTGTGGAAAGCACTGTGCAGCTGGCTGGAATCGGGCTACCGCACGGTGCCGCGCATCGAATACAGCCGCTGCGGGATGGCGCCGGGCTGGAATGTAAAATACAAAAAGGGAGGCCGCGCACTGTGTACCTTGTACCCGGCGGCCGGCTCGTTCACCTGCCTTGTGTGCATCGGCCAGCGGGAAGCCATGGCGGCAGAGGCGCTGCTGCCCCTCTGCTCTCCTCCGGTGCGGCAGCTGTACCACACGGCCAGCCCGCTCAACGGCAGCCGCTGGCTGATGATACCGGTAACCGATGAAGCTGTGCTTACGGACGTGAAAGAGCTGATCGGCATACGGGCGGCGGCTTAAAGCCAAAGCGGCCCGCCCCTGTTCTTTATGGCCCCCTGGCTGCTTTTCCGGGCCGTGAGAAGTTTTTATTTTCGAAGCGCAGTAAAAAAGCCCCCGCCGTACGGCGGGGGCTTTTGCTTGCAAAAATCAGCCTTCTTCCTTCATCTTCGCAAAGCAGTCGCTGCAGTACACAGGACGGTCTTCGCGGGGCTTGAAGGGCACGCGGGCTTCCTTACCGCAGGAGGCACACACAGCGGTGAACATCTCGCGGGTGCCACGGCCGGCGTTCTTGCGGGCGTCACGGCAGGCCTTGCAGCGCTGCGGCTCGTTCTCGAAGCCACGGCTTGCATAGAACTCCTGCTCACCGGCAGTGAACACGAACTCGTTGCCGCAATCTTTGCATACCAAGGTCTTGTCTTCGTACATTTTTGGTATCTCCATTTCGGATTAGTATTTTGCCCGCGGAAGGATTCAAACCGACACCTTTGATCTGGGACCAACGCTCTGACTTAAGCTACAAGGGGCATATATAATGGCGCGCTCCCGCGCCTTGGGTACTTTTATTTCAATTTTGCACGCACACGCTGCAGGGCGTTATCCACAGCTTTTTCGCTCACATTCAGCCGCTTTGCAATGGCGCTGTAAGAATTGCCGTCCAGAAACAGGGCCAGCACCTGTTTTTCAAGTGCCGAAAGCCGTGTGTCGATGCTCTGCATTGTCTGTGTATAGCGCTCGCTCTGCATCACAAGCTCTTCGGGGCCGGGGGTGCTCTCCGTCTCGGTATAAGGCACCGAGGTATTAAGCGGCGCATGCTTGCTGCGTCCCGCCGCGCGCACCGCCGAAACAATGGCGTTCTGCACGCACACATTGGCATAGGTGGCAAAAGCCGCGCCCTTTTGCGCGTCAAAGGTCTCCAGAGCGGAAAACAGCCCGATGATCCCCTCCTGCACGGCGTCGTCAAAATCCAGCCCGGGACGCACGGCTTTTGCTGCAAGGCTGCGGATCTGCGGCATCTGCCGTGCAATCAGCCCCGCGATGGCCTGTTCGTCTCCGTTCCTGGCCTGTTCGATTTGCATGCTGAGGACATCATCTTTCATGGATACTCCATCTGTCTGTTTCTAGACTACCTCATTTTACTTTTGTTCAAGAAAAAAGTCAAGTTCAATCGCCGCGCCCGCGTCATTTTTGTGCGTTTTTGCCTATAATACGGGCGCGGAATTGTACTTTATTCCACGATATCTTACTCCATCCCCGCCGCGCGCTGCGCTTCTTCTTCCGGCGGCATGGGCGACGTCTGCACCGTTACGTTTCGGATCCATTTGCCGCTGCGAATACGCAGCAGCGAGAGGAACGCCTTGATGGGACTGTCCAGCTTGAGACAGACATATACCAGCGGCACCGGCAGATGCAACACAAGACCCGCCAAAATCCCCATGGGGATGCTCACCAGCCACAGCGCGCCGCAGTCGTACACAAAGGCCGTGCGGGTGTCCCCGCCGCCGCGCAGAATGCCTACGATGCACGTCACGTCGATGCCCAGCACAAGCTGCAGGCACGCCAGTACGCCGATAATGGTATAAGCGGCTTCATAGGTTTCAGGCGTGACATTGTAAAGCAACAAAAACAGCGGCCGGATGACCAGTACCAGCAAACAGTTGAACACGCCCACCAGCACGCTGAACAGCAGCAGTGTATTGGCCACTTTCTGCACGCGGCCGCGGCTGCCCTCGCCAATGGTCTTGCCCGTAAGGACGGCCGCCGCATTGGCCACGCCCGACACGCTGATGAACACCAGCTGGTTGAGCACGCCCGCAATACTGTTCGCCGCCACGAACACACTGCCGATGCGCCCGATGATGACGCTTGTGGCCACAAAGCCCACGCCCCACAGCAGCTCGTTGCCCAGCACGGGCAGGCTGTGGCGGGTGTAGCTGGGAAGCATCTCACGGTCGAACTTCAAACAGTCGTGCATGCGGAAGCCCACGGTATTTTCACGGAAATACATGTAAATAAGCACCATCACCAGCTCGCTGCACCGGGCAAAGATCGTGCCCACGGCCGCGCCGCGCACCTCCAGCCTCGGCGCGCCGAATTTTCCGAAGATAAACGCATAGTTGAAAAACACATTGACAAAAAAGCTGACGCCGTAGATGGCCGTGGAGATCTTCACCTTTTCCACGGCGCGCAGGCTCATCATATAGTTGTTGGAAAGGCTGTACGGAATATACGAAAACGCCACCAGCGCCAGATAGCCGGCGCCCGCCTGGACAATCGCCTCATCTTTGGTAAAGATGCGCAGGATGCCCTCCGGCATGAGCAGGCAGACGACGGTGATGCCCAGCGACGCCAGGAACACCAGCTGCATGCTGATGCGCATGACCTTGCGGATGCGCCCGATGTCGCCCTTGCCCCAGTACTGCGCAATGAGCACGCTGCCGCCGGATGAAAGGCCGAAGCCGAACGACATCAAAATGGAAAACGGCTGTCCGCCCAGGTTTGCCGCGGCAATGGCCACATCGCCGAAGCTTCCCAGCATCACGCTGTCCATAACGGCCACGCCGAAACTGATCATATTCTGCAGCGCAATGGGCACCGCAATGGCCAGCAGCGTGCCCACGAAGGCCCGGTTGAGCAAAAAATGTTTGTCCAGTCTCTGTTTCACACGATTCTCCTTTTCTTTTCCCTGTTTCCCGTCCTGCCTGCCGCGCCGCGTCAGTAGCGCAGAACAAAACAGACCACATACACCCAGCTCAAAAGCCCATGAAAAATAGCCCAGCCCACCGAATGCCAGGTGGTGTAGCTGATGACCATGGCCAGGGCGCTGCCGAAGGTGATGCCCGTTTTGATCGTTTTGTTCACGATGGTCGTTTTGTTTTCTCCGTTCATGTTCTCCCTTTCCCGCCGCGTCAGTGCGCCTGCTCCGTCTTGGGCTGCTTCATCGTCAGGGCGATGCGTTTTTTCTGCAAATCCACGCTCAGCACCCAAACCGTCACCACATCCCCCACCTTCAGCACCTCGCTTGGGTGGCGGATGAATCTGCTGCTGATCTGGCTGATATGCACAAGGCCGTCCTGATGCACGCCGATGTCCACAAACGCGCCGAAATCAATGACATTGCGCACGGTTCCCGTAAGCTGCATGCCCGGCGTCAGGTCCTTCATGTCCAGCACGTCGGTACGCAAAAGGGGCTTCGGCAGGCTGTCCCGCATGTCCCGGCCCGGGCGCAGCAGCTCTTCTATCATATCCTCCAGCGTAGGCACGCCCACGCCCAGCTCTGCGGCCAGCTTCCCGTGGCCCAGGCGCTTTGCCTGCTGTTCCAGTTCCCGCGCCGCCGGCGTTCCGATGTCTGCGGGCGAAAGCCCGCACAGCGCCAGCAGCTTTTCCGCCGCGCCATAGCTTTCCGGGTGCACGGCCGTTGCGTCCAGCGGGTTTTTCGCGCCCGGCACACGCAGAAAACCCGCGCACTGCTCAAACGCCTTGGGGCCGAGCTTCGGCACCTTCAGCAGCTCCCGCCGGGTTTTGAACGCGCCCGCATCCTCGCGGTATTTGACGATGTTCTTCGCCGTGGCCGCCGTCACGCCTGCCACACGGGCAAGCAGCGGCGCGCTGGCAGTGTTCAGGTCCACACCCACAGTGTTCACGCAGGATTCCACCACGCCGTCCAGCGCGGCCGAAAGCTGCGCCGGGGGCATGTCGTGCTGATACTGCCCAACACCCACGGCCTTGGGGTCGATCTTTACAAGCTCGGCCAGCGGGTCCTGCAGGCGCCGGGCAATGGATACCGCGCTGCGCAGGTTCACATCGTATTCCGGAAACTCCTCAGCCGCCAGCTTGGAGGCCGAATACACGCTGGCTCCGGCCTCGCTCACCACCATATAGCTGACGGGCAGGTCCAGCTCTGCGATCACATTCGCCGCAAATATCTCGGTCTCCTTGCCCGCGGTACCGTTGCCGATGGCAATGATCTCCACACCGTGCTTTTTGATCAGCGCCTTCAGCGTACGCTTCGCTTCTTCCACGCGCTTAAATTCCGGAATCGGGTAAATGACGGCGGTGTCCAGCACCTTGCCCGTGGCGTCCACCACAGCCGTTTTGCAGCCCATGCGATAGCCGGGGTCAAGCCCGAGGGCCACCTTCCCCCTTGATGGGCGGCTGCAGCAAAAGCTGCCGCAGGTTTTTGCTGAATACGCTGATGGCTCCCTCGCAGGCGCTCCGTCAGGCCCGCGCGCACCTCCCGCTCCAGGCTGGGGTGTATAAGGCGCACATAAGCGTCCTCTGCGGCGGCGCGCACCTGCTCTGCGCTGGGGGAATCGTTCTTCACCGTGCGCTCGGTAAGCAGCCGCACGGCCCGTGCGGCATCCACGGTGACGCTCACCTTCAGGAAGCCCTCCCTCTCGCCTCTGTCCACGGCCAGAATGCGGTGGCCCGCCATTTTTGCGGCGGGCTCGCTGTAATCGTAATAGCCCGAATATACGCTGTCTGTATCTTTTTTCGCGGCCTTGCTCTCCACCAGTGCCGTTGCGTTGTACAGGCTGCGCAGCGTAGCGCGCAGATTGGCCGAATCTGAAAAGCCCTCGGCCAAAATATCCCGCGCGCCCGCCAGCGCCGCCTCTGTGTCAGGCACTTCTTCGGTTATGTACTGCCGTGCCAGCAGCGCGGGTTCGTCCTCCGGACGCTGCTCCAGCAGCCGCGCCGCAAGCGGCTCCAGCCCCCGTGCCCGGGCGATAGACGCCCGGGTCTTGCGCTTGGGCTTATAAGGGCGGTAAATGTCTTCAACCTCCGCCAGCGTTTTGGCCTTTTCCAGCGCGGCGGCGATCTCCGGCGTCATCGCGCCCTGCTCGGTAATGGAATTGTGCACGGTCTCCTTCTGGTCGTCCAGCTTGCGCAGATAGGAAAGCCGTTCGTCCAGCGCGCGCAGCGTCTGGTCGTCCATACTGCCCGTGGCCTCCTTGCGGTACCGGGCGATGAACGGGATGGTGTTGCCCTCATCGATGAGGGCGACGGTGGCCGCTACGCGCGCGGCGTCCAGCTTGAATTCGGCTGCAAGAGTGCTTGCGTGGTTCTGCATGTCAATGTTTCTCCTGTTTCTTTTCTTTTCCACCAAAACGATAAAGCCGCAGTAGCCCAGCCACACGAGGATGGCCCCGAGGGTGACGCCCGTGGAGAGCTTCAGGCCCGGCGTTTCGTAGGAAAATACGATGGTGTTTTCGCCCGCGGGGCACAGCACGGCGCTCAGGCCGCCATCCACGCGCTCGATCTCAGCCTCCACGCCGTTCACCGTGGCGGTAAAGCCCTCGTCATACGGCACAGAGAAGAACACCAGATTGTCCTTTTCCAGCGTGATTTCGGCCGTAAAGCCTGTGCCGTCCGCGGAAAAGCTGGTGCTGGCCGTGGCGCGGCGGGCCGCTGCGTCCTGGACGTAGGCTTCGTAAGTCAGGTTCGCAGTGTCGGCTGTGGTGGCTTCTTCCATCAGATAACCGTATTTGGTGATCTGCTCTCCCGTCAGCGCAACGGCGCGCATCAGCATATTGGATCGGGAATCCTCCGCCAGCCCCATCAATGTGACAGGCGCGGGCTCGCCCGCCCGCAGCGCGTCCTGCGCCGCGCCCGCCTCCGTGAGCGCATCGGCGGCGTCCACTCCCTCCTCCGTCTCGGGGAGCGGGGCTTCCAGCAGGATATATTTGTCGTACGTAAAGCCCATGGGCACATAGTTTTCATTGCGGAAATACACCAGCGACGCGTCCTCGTGGTCATACACGTAGCCGTACGCGCCCCACTTTTCGGTGAATTCGCTCATCTTGTCCTGAGGCACCACCACATACTCCACGCTCAGCAGACCGCGCAGTGCATAAAGCTTCTGGTCCGGCTTGGAGGATACGTCCCGCTTCACACCCACACGGGGGTAAAAATCCATGATGGACGGCGTGACCACGCTGTTGAAGAACTGAATGCACGGTTTTTCCATCCACAGGCCGATGTTATCGTAACAGTCGTAGGAATCGATTCGGTAAAAATGATCGTCGGGCAGGTCGTTATTACGGGCGGCCACATAACACTCGCTGCGGTAGTTCGCGTCGCCCTCCCACTGCGGAAATTTGCCCAGTGCAATATGCGCCACCGAATAGAATACCGAAAAGCCCAGAATTCCTGCCAAAAGCACACGGGTGAATTTCTCGTGCCCGCGGCACCAACGGATAACACCGTAGAAAATCAGCAGGCCCAAAGCAGCCGTCAGGTAGGTCAGCCAGAACTGGGACTGCTCCTTCACGACGCCCAGGCTCCATACCCCGTCCTCCTGCTTGGGCACAAGCGCGAATACCGCGAACAGCAGCGTTACCACGGCCACGGGCCGCAGGCCCTCCATCAGGTCGATCTCCTCGTCCTGCAGCGCCTGCATGGTGGCCGCGCACATGATGAGGATGGGCATATAATACCAGCGTGCGTAATAGCTGGAATTGAGTGCGTAAAAAGCCGAGTTCAGCACCGGCACCAGCGCCATGATAAGGCACGCCCACATGATTTTTGTAAACGGGCTTTTCCTGCGCGCCTTCATATACGCCCACACGCCCGCGCAGCTCACCACCGGCAGAAACGCCGTCATGCTGGTGTGCTTTACCACCGCGTCGGTAAAGATATTGGGCAGATACGTTGGGTCCGGCGGGAGGAACAGCGAGGCCAGGATGGCGAAATACTGCTGCACGCGGCCGTACAGCAAAAAGCCGAAGCCGCTGGAAAGGTCCACCGTGCGCGGGTTGTCCTTCAGGCACAGCACAGCCGGCCACAGGAACAGGCAGCCCAGCGCCACGCCCAGCAGGGATTCAAACGCCAGCCGTCCAAAGCGGCCCGGCGTGATCCTGTATTCGCCCGTGAGCAGCTTGATGAAAAAGTATAAAAACAGGAAAACGATCTGACCGGCAAAAAAGAAGTAATTGTTGAGCAGATTGACGGCCACCGCCAGCGGGAATACGCCCCGCACGCCGTCGTAAACATAGCTGTCCAGCGCCCACAGCAAAAACGGGAACAGCGCGATGCAGTCTACAAAATGATTGAAAAACGTATTGTAGACCGTAAAACCGGACAGCGCATACAGGCACGCGCCGATGACGGCATAGTTGCGTCCGGCGGAATACCGCTTCAGATAGGTATACGCGCCCAGCCCCGCCACGCCGAACTTGAGCATGAACATAGGCACCATGGAAAACGGCACCCATGCCTGAGGCAGCAGCGTCGTCAGCCAGAAAAACGGCGAACCGTACAGATAGAACGAATACGAGTTCACCGCCGAGGTACCGAGGTCCGTCTCCCAGCTCCACTGGCCCGCGCTGTTTTTCACGAACCCGTTCATGTAAGTGTAGAACGGGATCTGCTGGCTGTTGAAATCGCCGCAGTACTGGAACAAACCCTTGTCCACGACGAGGAACGGCAGAAAGATGAAAAACGCCGCCGCGGCGCACACGCCGAACGACAGCAGATACCCGTTCATCTGCTTTTCCTGTTTTTGCTTTGCAAGGCTACTCATAACTTGTTACTCCTGCTATAATGTAAATAGTTTCCCGGCGCCGGCCGCGCCGAATCGATCCTACCCTGATAATACGAGAAAAGCGAGGAAAAAATCGCAATGGAGCTGTATCCCTTTAATGCGCTGCTCGCGCGCATGAAATACATCGCCCGGTGGGGCCTGATGCGCGCCGCGCGCACGGAATCCCTCAGCGAGCACACTGCGGACGCCGCCATTCTGGCGCACACGCTGTGCCTTGTCTCTCAAACTATCTTTGGCACGGATGTGCGCCCTGAAACCGTAGCCGTCGCCGCTTTGTACCACGACGCCAGCGAAATTCTGACCGGGGACATGCCCACGCCCGTCAAATACAAAAGTGAGCCGCTGCGCGCAGCCTACAAGGCTGTGGAGGCCGACGCGGCCCACACGCTGGGCGCTCTGCTGCCCGACGCGGTGCGCGCCGGCATGGACGGCTATCTCTCAGGCGGTATCCTTACGCAGAAAGAGCGCCAGCTTCTGAAAGCTGCGGACAGGCTCTCCGCACTCATCAAATGCGTCGAGGAGGAAAACGCGGGCAACCGGGAATTTGCAGGTGCGCGCGCTCAGCAGACGGCGGCGCTGGCCGCCATGGAATGCCCGGAGGCGGATTACTTCATGCAGCATATGCTGCCCTGCTATGACTGGACGCTGGACGAGCTTTCCGCCGGGGGACCGCAGCCCGGCTGAGCGCCGTCTTCAGCGCGTTTCCCGCTGAAGCTCCCACGCGTGCTCGATCACACGGTCCAGGTCCGTAAAATGCAGCATGCCGCAGCATTCCCGCCGCAGCGTTGCCGCGCCGCGCAGCCCATGCATATACCAGGCGGCGTGCGTGCGCGCCTGCTGCATGGCGATATATTCGCCCTTGTCCTCGCACATATCGTAGATATGCCGGCGCAGCACACGGAACCGCTCGTGCAGGCTGGGCGGTGGGGGAACCTCCCGGCACTCCATTGCCGCGGCGATCTGCCCGAACAGCCATGGGTTTCCCATGGCTCCGCGCCCCACGGCCACGCCGTCGCACCCCGTGGCCGCCAGCAGCGCCAGCGCGCTTTCCGCGTCCGTCACGTCGCCGTTGGCCAGCACAGGGATATCCACAGCCGCCTTGATCTTCGCGATCTCCTCCGGGTGAATGCCGGGATTGTACATCTCGGCACGGGTGCGTCCGTGCACCGTCAGCAGCGCGGCGCCCGCGTCCGCACAGCGCCTGGCCACTTCTAGGCCCGTCATCGTGTCGGCGTCCCAGCCGATGCGCAGCTTCACCGTAACGGGCACATCGGCCGGCGCCGCGTCCCGCACGGCTCGGGCAATGGCCCCGGCCAGCGGCGGGTCCTTCAGCAGCGCGCTGCCCGCTCCCGGCCCCGCGATCTTTGGCGCGGGACAGCCCATGTTGATGTCGATAAAATCAAAGGGCATTTTGCCGCGCATATCGCAAATAAGGCGCGCCGCCTCGGCCATCACGTCCGGCTGCGCGCCGAACAGCTGCACGCCGAAGGGCGCGTCCCCGCCCCCGCCGGCCATCAGCCGCGGGCTTTTTTTGTCGCCCATTGTCAAAGCCTTTGCGCTCACCATCTCGCTGACGGTGCATACCGCTCCGTGGGCGGCGCACAGGCGGCGCATCGTCGTGTCCGTCGCGCCCGCCATCGGCGCCAAAGACGCGCCCTTTGCCAGAGTAAATCGTCCCAACTGCATAGATCAACCAACTTTTTTGTATTTGGAAAAGCGCTCTGCGGGAAGACGCCGGCCGTCCGGCACTTCCGAGCGATATCTTTGTTATTGTACCATAAAATTTCATATTATGGTATACTATACAGGAACGTTTCACATTTGAAAATCACGGAGGATACTCTTTTGAAACTGCTTGTATTAGACGGCAACAGCATCGTCAACCGCGCGTTTTACGGCATCAAGCTGCTCACCACAAAGGACGGCCGCTTCACCAACGCCATCGTGGGGTTCATGAATATCCTGCTTAAGCTGGAAGCCGAGGAAAAACCGGACGAGGTAGCGGTCGCCTTTGACCTGAAAGCGCCCACCTTCCGCCACAAAATGTACAGCGGCTACAAGGCTCAGCGCAAAGGAATGCCCGAAGAGCTGGCCGCCCAGCTTCCCGTGCTGAAAGAGCTGCTGGCGGACCTCGGCTACAAAATGGTGACGTGCGAGGGCTACGAGGCCGACGATATTCTGGGCACGCTGGCCGCCGCCTGCGCTGCCCGCGGCGACGAATGCGCCATCGCAACCGGAGACAGGGACAGCCTGCAGCTTGTGGGGCCCCACACCCGCGTGCTTCTGGCCGGCACCCAGATGGGCCGCAGCGTTACCACCGTGATGGATGAGGCCGCCGTATTTGAAAAATACGGCGTCAGGCCCCGCCAGCTCATCGAGGTGAAAAGCCTGATGGGCGACGCGTCGGACAACATTCCCGGCGTCGCGGGAGTGGGTGAAAAAACAGCCCTTGCCCTCATTCAGGATTTCGGCTCGCTGGCAGGCGTGTATGAAAACATCGACGACGCGCGCATCAAAAAAGGCGTGCGGGAAAAGCTGCTGCGGGACAAAGAACAGGCCGGGATGAGCCGCACGCTGGCCGAGATCGTGTGCAGCGCGCCCGTAAACGCCGCACCCGGCGCATACAAAAAAGACGCGCCGGACGCCCCTGCCGCCGCACGCCTGCTGACGGACCTTGAAATGTACGCCACGCTGGACAAGCTGCGCCTGCCCGCCGAAGCCGGGCCGCAGCAGCCCGGCTTTGACGATGCGCCCGCTGTCCCTCTGGTGGAGGCGGCCCCCCTGCCCGCGCTCACGGGCCCTGTCTATCTTTGCGCCGCCGGAGACGTGATGCTGGCCGTACAGGACGGAGCCGTATATTCCGCGGGGCTTGAGGATGAAGCGTTTTTGGCGCTGCTTGCAAATGAAGCCGCCGAAAAACGCTGTTTCGACGCAAAGCCGCTGTACCGCGCCTGCTTTGCCCACGGGCTTGCCGCCCAAAACATCACTTTCGACGCAAAGCTGGCCGCCTACCTGCTGAACCCCGCGGCCAGCGATTACACCGTGGCCCGCCTTGCTGCTGAATACGGCGTGCGCCCGGCGTTCAGCGCGCCCTGGCCCGAAGCCGGCGTGCTGGAAGAGCTGTGCGCAGTGCTGCGTGAAAAATGCGATGCAGAAGGCATGGGCAAACTGCTGGACGACATCGAATTCCCGCTGTGCGAAGTGCTGGCCAGTATGGAGCACATCGGCATTCTGGTGGACAGGAACGGTATTGAAGCCTTTGGGCAGGAGCTGCAGACGGCCCTCGGTGCAGAGCTTCGCGCCATCTATGATGAAGTAGGCTATGAGTTCAACGTCAACAGCCCCAAGCAGCTGGGCAAGGCGCTGTTTGAGGATCTTGGCTTGCCCACACGCAAAAAAACGAAAAGCGGTTATTCCACCAACGCCGAAACGCTGGAGAGCCTGCGGGACTATTCCCCCGTCATCGGCCACATCCTGCAGTACCGAACCTACCAGAAGCTGAATTCCACCTATGTCGAGGGCCTGCTCAAGGTCGTGGGGGCGGACGGGCGCATCCATTCCACCTTCAACCAGACGGAGACCCGTACCGGCCGTATTTCCTCCGGTGAGCCCAATCTGCAGAATATCCCCGTGCGAACCGAGCTGGGCAGCCGCTTCCGCAAATATTTCATCGCGCCCCAGGGCGAAACGCTGCTGGACGCGGATTACAGCCAGATCGAACTGCGCCTTCTTGCGCACATCTCCGGCGATGAAGCCATGTGCGAGGCGTTCCGTTCCGGCGCAGACATCCACCGCAGCACTGCGGCCAGAATCTACGGTCTGCCGCCGGAACAGGTCACGCCCGCGCTGCGTTCGTCCGCCAAGGCGGTCAACTTCGGCATCGTGTACGGCATCGGCGCGTTCAGCCTGTCCAAGGATATCGGCGTCAGCGTCAAGGAAGCCGACGCGTTCATCAAAAACTATTTCGCCAATTTCCCGGGCGTCAAAAAATATCTGGACGAGACCGTGGAGCAGGGCCGTGAAAACGGCTATGTAACAACGCTGTACGGCCGCCGCCGCACGCTGCCGGAGCTTGCCAGCAGCAATTTCAACGTGCGCAGCCTAGGCGAGCGCATGGCCATGAACACCCCCATCCAGGGCACCGCCGCGGATATCATCAAGCTGGCCATGGTGCGCGTATACCGCCGCCTGAAGGCCGAGGGCCTGCGCGCCCGCCTGATTCTCCAGGTGCACGACGAGCTGATCGTCGAATGTCCGGCTGAAGAAAAAGAGCGCGCGGCCAAAGTGCTGGGCGAGGAGATGCGCGGCGCGGCCGAGCTGCGGGTGCCGCTCTCCGCGGATGTAAACAGCGGTACGACATGGTATGCGGCCAAAGGGTGACGGCCCCCCCGCGTCCGCACGCCCGGCCCCGGCAATGAAAGACAATGAAAAAAGGACGAACGATATGCAGCAGGAAACAACGGCCCCCAGGGAGGCCGGCCCCATCCTCTGCCGCTTTATGCGGGAAACCGACGTGCCCGCGTGCGCGGCCATTGAAGCCTGCGCGGACGACGGCTGGAGCGAAGCCGCACTGCGCGAAGAGCTGGCGCAGGAAAACGCGCGCCTGTTTGTTGCCGAAGCCGAAGGAAAAGTCGCCGGGCTTGCGGTGTTCCAGCTCGTGTGCGGCGAGGCAAGCCTCTACGCCGTAAGCACTGCGCCCGCCTTTCGCCGCCAGGGCGTGGCACGGGCATTGCTGTCCTGGGCGTTCGCGGCGCTGTGCCTGCAGGGCGCGCAGGACGTGTTCCTGGAAGTGCGCGCCCAGAACAGCGCCGCGCAGGCGCTGTACCGCTCGCTCGGCTTTGTGCAGACGGGCCTGCGCCGGAACTTTTATGCAACGCCCGCGGATGACGCCGTGCTGATGCAGAAAACGCTGTAACGGCGCGGCGGCCGCTTTTCCCGGGAGGTGCTTTTACGGAACGGCAAATTTATCTGATCACGGGCGTGATGGCGGCGGGGAAGTCCACGACCGCCGAGGCCCTTGCGCTGAAGCTGGACAAATGCGTCCATCTGCGCGGCGACGTGTTCCGCCGGATGATTTCCTCCGGGCGGGAAGAAATGTCCGCAGCGCCTTCCGAAGAGGCCGTGCGCCAGCTTCATCTGCGGTACCGCCTGACGGCGGAGGCCGCGAAAACCTATTTCGACGGCGGCTTTTCCGTTGTGGTTCAAGACAACTATTACGGCGAAGCGCTGCCCCGTATGCTGCGGCTGCTGCAAGGTTATCCCGTAGAGGCCGTCGTCCTGTGCCCCAGCCTTGCCGCGGTGAAAGAGCGCGAGGAAAAACGGGCCAAGACGGGCTATACGGGCTTTTCGCCGGAAGCTCTTTACGACGCTTTTCTGGCGGAAACACCCCGCGTCGGCTTCTGGCTGGACAACACGAGCCTGTCGCCCGCACAGGCCGCAGACGCGATACTTCGTCGCTGCGCCGGTGTAAACGGGTGACATGCCTCTCATCCGGAAAGGAAGGTATTTTTCTATGGCAGACTGGAATTCCGAGCTTTACCTCAAATTCAAAGCGGAGCGCACACAGCCCTCGCACGACCTTGCCGCGCGCATCCCTTTGCGGGATGCGCGCAGCATTCTGGACATTGGCTGCGGGCCCGGCAACAGCACGGCCGCAGTGGCCGCGCGTTACCCCGGCGCGCGTGTACTGGGCGTGGACAGCTCCGAAAACATGGTGGCTGCGGCCTGTGCCGCACATCCGGAATTTGAATTTCGTGTGTGCGAGGCACCGCAGGGCCTGGACGCACTGGGCGGCGGCTTTGATATTGTATTTTCCAACGCGTGCCTGCAGTGGATCCCGGAGCACCGGACGCTGCTGCCCGCGCTGATGCGTCAGCTCCGTCCCGGCGGCGTGCTGGCTGTGCAGATCCCCGTGCAGCAAAGCCAGCCTATGCACAGGATTATTGCTGAAACCGCCCGCCGGGAAAAATGGCGGATGGCCTTTCCCGCGCCGCCCCGTGCGTTCCACAATCTTCAGCAGAATGAATACTTCGATATGCTTGGGGAGCTGACGCAGGAATTCACGATGTGGGAGATCACCTATTATCACCGCATGCCCAGCCATGCGGCCATGCTGGAGTGGTACCGGGCCACAGGTATGCGGCCCTATCTGGACAAGCTGAACAAGGCGCAGCAGGAAGAGTTCCAGCGCGACGTATCCGCTCAGCTTGTGCAGGCCTACCCCGCGCAGCGCAGCGGCGAGATCATCTTCCGCTTCCCGCGCCTGTTCTTCACAGCCGTGCGGCCCGGCGCGTAAAAAGGGGCCGGAATATGAATGAAACGATCTACCGCTTTGAAGCGGTGCTGCAAAAAGTGCCGGACCTGAACGGCGCGTATGTGGAATTCCCCTACGATGTGCGCGCCGAATTCGGCAAGGGCCGCGTGAAGGTCCGCGCTACTTTCGACGGCCAGCCCTATGACGGCAGCCTCGTGCGCATGGGGACGCCCGGGCACATACTCGGCGTGCGCAGAGACATCCGCGCGAAGATCGGAAAGCAGCCCGGCGACGTGGTTTCCGTCACTGTACAGGAACGGCAATGACCCGTTTTTCATTGTTTTCAAAGGAGGACGCCGCAATGAAAAAGAACCTCTTTCGCTCCCGCCTTTTCCTCTGTGCCCCTGCGGCATTTTGCCTTTGCGCGACCCTTTTGTGCGCCTGCTCCGCCCAGGGCAACGCTGTTCCTGCCTCCGTACATGAACAGGCGCTTGCGCAGTTGAAAGCGCAGGATGCTGAATTGCAGGCGCTCACCGAACAGGTGGCTGAATTGAAAGCTGCGCTCGCAGACGCGCAGCGTGCGGCCGTGTTGGAGGATACGCGAACCGAGCGGGAAAAGCGGCTCGCGGCCGATCTATACGCCCACCCTGAGCTGATTCCCATCGAGGGAACGCTGGGCGGAACCATGCGCTTTTTCCCGGATGAGAGCGCCGTCCGTGTGCTTTCCACCGCAAGCTATATGCCGCTGGTATACGCCTATGCCGAGGACGGCCACACCGCGGTAAACCTTTTGTTCCGCTTTGAAAACGCGGCGGACGGCGCGCTGAAATGGCGCTGCGTCGCTTACGACCATGGCGGCGGGCTTACGCTGTTGGAGCCGCAGGCCGAATAAACCGACAAGGAAGTTTTATATGTATATTTTGGGAATCGAATCCAGCTGTGACGATACCTGCGCCGCCGTCGTGAAGGACGGGCGGGAGCTTCTTTCAAATTGCGTGGCCTCCAGCGCCGCAGAGCAAAATCTTTACGGCGGCGTGGTGCCGGAGATTGCAAGCCGCCGCCACATCGAACATATCTCTCAGGTGGCGCGGGCCGCGCTGGACGAAGCGGGCACGGCGCTGGATGAAATCGGCGGCGTGGCGGTCACCTTTGCGCCCGGGCTCATCGGCGCGGTGCTGGTGGGCCTGAATTTTGCAAAAGGCCTCGCGCTTTCTGCGCAAAAACCACTCATCCCCGTGCACCATCTGCGCGGACATATCGCAGCGCTGTACCTGACGCACCCCGAGCTGGAGCCGCCGTTTTTATGCCTCGTTGCCAGCGGCGGGCACAGCCATATTGTGCGGGTGCAGGACTACACCCATTTCGAGGTCCTTGGCCGGACGGTGGACGACGCAGCCGGCGAAGCCTTCGACAAGGTGGCGCGCACGCTGGGGCTGGGCTATCCCGGCGGCCCGGCGGTGAGCCGGGCCGCCCAAACGGGCGATTCCAAAGCTTATCCCCTGCCCACGCCCCATGTAGAGGGCCCGTACAACGTCAGCTTCTCCGGTCTGAAAACAGCTGTGCTCAATCTTGTGAACAAAGCGCAGATGAAAGGAGAACGTGTGAACGTGGCCGATATGGCCGCCAGCTTCCAGTTCCGCATCACGGACATTCTGGCCGAAAAGCTGCTGCTGGCCGCGCAGGATACCGGCGCAAAGCAGATCTGCATCGCAGGCGGCGTGGCCGCCAACGGCCTGCTGCGGGAGACGCTTGCCGCGGGCGCGAAGAAGCTGGGCGCGCGGCTGTATCTGCCGGAGCTCCGGCTCTGCGGCGACAATGCCGCCATGGTGGCCGCACAGGGCTTTTACGAATACCGGGCGGGCAATACCGCCGGCCTAAATCTTAACGGCCTTGCCACGCTGGGCATCGATTACCTCTGAACTGCCGCCCCCATCGCATCAAATGAAAGCCGCCGCTTTCACGCAAGCCGTTCGGCCCACGGAAAACGGTGGTTTTTCTTTCCGACCTGGGTTCAGACGTTACAGCCCGTCCCGCAGCCTTGATCCTGCAAGCGCCGGGCATGAAGTGCCCGTACGCGCATAAAGCGGCAGCTCCGCCTCGGTATTTTATTGCTTCTCAATAAAAACCCCCGTGCAATCCACTCCGCTTTTCGATATAATATACCGTGTCGGCCAAACACTGCTCCGCCGATACGGGAAAGGAGTTGTTTTTTTGCATACCAAAGCGCCTCACGAGCAGTTTTACCGCTACGTCATCCCCGCCATGGCATCCCAGCTTCTGACGGGATTTTTTATCATCGTCGACGGTTTTTTCATCGGCCAAAGCATCGGGGACGTAGGCCTTGCCTCCATCAACATCCTGTGGCCCATCGCGGCTGTCATCCTTGCCACGGGGCTGGGCATCGGCTCCGGCGGCAGCGTGGTGATGACCCACGCCATGGGCGCGGGCGACACGGAAAAGGCCCTGGCCGCGCGGGGCAACACGCTTTTGTGCCTGGGTGCGGCCACCGTGCTGCTGACGGCGGCGCTGGGCCTTTCATACCCGTGGCTGCTCCGCCTGCTTGGCGCAACAGGCGAGCTGTACCAGCCCGCGGCGGATTACACCGTTGTCGTCGTGCTGGCGGGCGGCCTGCAGATATTCAACAGCGGATTGAACCCTCTGCTGCGCGGAAGCGGGCGTACCGTCGCCGCAATGGCCATCATGATTTTCAGCCTGCTGTGCAACATCCTGCTGGACTGGCTGTTCATCGCCGTATTCGCCTGGGGCATGCGCGGCGCGGCGCTGGCCACCGTAACGGCGCAGGGCCTTTCGGCGCTGGCCGCACTGCTGTGCCTGCTTATGAACAAAAACGCTCCCGTCCACGCGCGCCAGTTTTGCCCCGATCCGCGCCTGTGCAAAAAACTGCTTACGGTGGGCGTTTCTCCGTTTGGGCTTTCCATGTCCGCCAGTGTGCTCATCATGCTCAACAACTGGCAGTGCATCCGTTACGGCGGCGCGGGCGCTGTTGCTACCTACGCCATCCTCAGTTATGTACTGGGGGCGCTGCAGCCGCTTTTGTCCGGTATCGGCGAGGGCATCCAGCCGCTGGTGAGCTTCTGCCACGGTGCGGGCGACCTTGCGGCCCAGCATCATTTACAGCGCCGCGCGCTGCGTTTACTGCTGGCGGTGGCCACGGTGCTGTGCGCAGGCACATTCCTTGCTCGGGAACAGCTGCCGCTGCTGTTTGGCGCTTCGTCCGAGACCGCCCGGGAAAGCGTTCCCGCCCTGTTGTTTGCCGTCGCCTCGCTGCCTCTTTGGGGCGTGGTGCGCCTGTACGCCTCCTGCTTTTACGCCACCGGGCAGACGCGCCGCAGCCTGTTCTTTATTTTTGGCGATCCGCTTGGCGCAAGCCCCCTGTTTCTGTTCCTTCTGCCGCCGATGCTGGGCGTGAACGGCATCTGGGCCGCGGCTCCCGCAACACAGGCGCTGCTGTTCCTCTGCCTGCTGGGCATGTTCCGCCAGGATGGCCGCCGCGGCGTGCAGCGCACCTGAAAACGCCGTTTTTCCACGGGCCTCCGGCCTGTGCAACCACCGGTTGACACATTGCCCGGCGCCGGTTGGTGGCGCGCAACCGCCCGGCGGGGTATGCTGGAAGCACCCCGGAGCGCACCAGGCCCCGGCAACAAAACAGTGAGGTGCAGTGATATGATTTTTGCGGATAAGGTCGTCCAGCTTCGAAAAAAAAGCGGCTGGTCGCAGGAGGAGCTTGCGGAAAAACTGAATGTAACACGGCAGTCCGTCTCCAAATGGGAGGGCGCACAATCCATTCCCGACCTTGAAAAGATTTTGCAGCTGGCGCAGATCTTCGGCGTCAGCACAGACTATCTGCTGAAAGACGAGCTGGCGGAAGCCGAATACACGAAATCCGATGATTCCTCCTCGGTGCGCCGCGTCTCCATGGAGGAGGCCAACGCTTTTCTTCAGGTGAAGCAGGCTACGGCCGGACGCATCGCCTTTGCCACTTTTTTGTGCATCCTCTCCCCCATCTGCCTGTTCCTGTTGGCTGCCGCCAGCGAGACGGGCATGCTGCCCATCCGTGAAAATCTGGCCGGCGGCGCGGGGATGATCGTGATGCTCCTGCTCGTCGCAGTTGCTGTGGCGATGTTCATCTCCTGCGGCGGCATGACGAGCCCTTATGCCTATCTGGAGGCCGAAGTGTTTGAAACGGAATACGGTGTATCCGGCATGGTGCGGGAACGCCAACGTCAGTACCGCAGCACCTACACGCGGTACAATGTTTTGGGCGCCTGCCTGTGTATCCTTTCTGCCATTCCTTTGTTCGGCGGCGCGTTCCTCTCGGAAAACGGGCTTTTTCTTGTGGGCATGCTCTCCGTCATGCTGCTCCTGATCGGCCTCGGGGTGATTTTTTTCATCGTGGGCGGCGTCAACTGGGCCAGCATGGAAAAGCTGCTTCAGGAGGGCGATTATACGCGGACAAAAAAGAAAACCAGCTCTATCACCGGCGTGGTGAGCACCGTGTACTGGTGCGTGGCAGCGGCCGTGTACCTGGCATGCAGCCTCCCCGGCCATTCCTGGCGGGAAAGCTGGGTCATATGGCCTGTGGCGGGCGTGCTGTTTGCGGCGGTGATGGCCGTATGCAGCGCATTGGCCGGGCGAAAAAAGTAAAAAGGACGCATCAGAAAAGGGAAAGCGGCAGATTCCGCTTTCCCTTTCTTTCATTGCTTCACCGTTTCAGGCTGCGCTCCGCTTTCAGCAGATGGCTCTCGTAACCTTCTATCTTTTTGTCCAGCCTGTCCAATACGGCCTGCATCTCGCCGATGCGCGCAGCCAGTTGGCGGCGCTGTTCCATCAGCAGCTCTTTGCGCGCGGGAATGGTCTCGTCTCCCTGCCCGAACAGGCCCACATATTCAATCAGCGTCTCCACGGGAAGTCCTGCGCTGCGCATACATTTGATGAAATTCACCCAGTTGCAGTCCTCTTCGGTATAATCGCGGATACCGCTCTTTGTGCGCCCCACCGGGGGCAGCAGGCCGATGCGCTCATAATACCGCAGTGTATCCGCTGAGATGCCGTATTTCTGGCTTACCTGTGCAATCGTCATATCACAAATACTCCTTTTATCCCGGCGCGCTCCGCCGCCGTTCTGTTCTTCAAAGCCGGCCTTTGCCGCACACTATGCGCCGAAGGTCTCCTCTGCCCGGCGCATGTTTTCCACCGCGTCCACGCCGAAAGGGCAGCGCTTGCTGCATGCGCCGCAGGCGATACATTCGCCCGCCTTACGGGCCAGCGCCGCATAATGCTCGCGCACCGTCTCCGGCACCATGCCCTGGGCACGGGCCAGGTTCAGGAATTTGGTGACGCTTGCAACGTCGATCCCCTTTGGACACGGGGCGCAGTGGCCGCAGTACATGCAGTGTCCCCTCCAGCTTATTTTCGGGAAAGTCGCCAGCGCAGCAGCGTAATCCCGCGCGCTGTCCGGTGCCGTCTCATAAGCCAGGCTGGCCGCAAGCTCGGCGGACGTGTGCACGCCGGACATCACGCTGGCCACGGCGGGCCGCGTGAGCGCATAGTGGATGCACTGCTCCACCGTCAGCGCAACGCCCGCCGGGGAATCCGCCGTCAGCAGGTCTCCCCCGCCGAAGGCCTTCATCACCGTGATGCCCACACCCAGGCGCTGGCAGGTCTCGTACAGGCGCTCCCGCGCAGGGTCCATATTCACCAGCATGCCCGCATAGCTTTCCTCCGCCCACAGAGCCTCGCAATTCTCTCCCGCGGGCTGCAGATCATAGCAGGGGTTGACGCTGAACATCAGCACCTCCACAAGGCCGCTTTCCACAGCCGCCAGCGCCACCTCCGGGTTGTGGCTGCTCAGGCCGATGCACCGGATGCGCCCCGCGCGCTTTTGCTCCAGCGCATAGCGCATCACCTCGCCGTTTGCCACAGTGTTCCATGTGTCCATGGTATCCACATAATGGATCATTCCCACGTCGATATAGTCTGTTTCCAGACGGCGCAGCACGTCCTCAAAGGAAGCCCGTACCTCGCCGATGTCCCGCGTGGCTTTGTACTGGCCGTTCTGCCAGACGGTACACAGATGCGCCTGCAGCACGAACTGTTCCCGCCTGCCCCGCAGCGCGCGTCCCACGCGGCTGCGCAGGTCCGGGTCCGGCGTGTACAGATCCATACAGTTCACGCCCGCTTCCACCGCCTGCGTCACCCGTATGTCAAGCGGAAAACAAAAAAATTTGCAAATCCGTTTGGGGCAAGATCGGAGCGTTTTTCGCAACATCCGGTCCTATCCCTCGGCGCCGCATGATGGCATTTCCTGTGTTGTCTCGTTCTCGAAGAAATCCCGGACAGCGTAGTCGATTTCAATTCGTTCATCCTTGAAAATATAGATCTTGTTTATCAGCGTGTCTACCAGCGATTTCGTCAATGTCGTGGAGCTGCCGATTTCTTTTGCAAGATCCTGGTGTTTCAAATTTGCCTCATAATCGCCCTGAGCCCGCTTTGCCCGTGCCGTAATCATGGCATGGGTGTTTTTTTCGCCCACCAAGGCAATATCGTACTTTTCCTTTTCTGCCTTATAAGAGTCAAGGTCAATCTCTCCGAGTGCATATCGTTCGTAGAGCTTTCGCTTGCTATCCTGCAGGGCACGGAGTTTCTTTTCCTGCTCCGCCTGTTGAACGCTTTGAAGGGTCAGATCATCCTTACATATATCCAGACCCAGGACCGGAAGCATGTGCGCCTTTATGCTTTCAAAGATCGCTTGCTCCAGTTCCTTTTCCCGAACCTGCAGCCCATGACAGGGAAGATTATCAGAAACTTCTGCGTGTCTGCAATAGAACCAGGTTGTTTTCCCTTTGCGGGACATGGCATGATCGCAATATCCGCAAAAAACCTTCCCGCGCAGCAGATAATCCCTGCGCTGTTTATTTGGCTGCTTGAACTGACGCCTTACAGCGTTGGCTTGCTCATACAGCTCCATGCTCACGATTGCAGGGTGATGATCCGGGATCTTGATCCACTCGCTTTCATCTTTCAGACGGGAGCGTGTGCCGCCGATCTCTTTGACGGCGCGCTTACCGATCACATAGGTTCCCGCATATCGCTCGTCGGTCAAGATATGTATGACAGCCGAAGATGACCACACACCGTTTGACCGGCTGGTATCATGGATAGGTTTTCCTTTGGCCGCTCTGTACTCTGCCGGGGTGGGCACACGCTGCGCATACAGCCTTCTTACAATCTCCGCAACGGTATTTCCGTCAGCGGCCCATAGAAACATCTGACTGACAATCTCAGCAGCTTCCTTATCCGGCTCCATACGCCCGTCTGCGCTCTTTTGATACCCATAAGGGCATATCGCGCTTTGATACTCCCCACGGCGCATTTTCGCGTATTTGGCGCTCTTGGTTTTCATGGACATATCCCGGCTATAGCACTCGCTGATAAGGTACTTGAAAGCGACGTCAATCCCGCCGGTATCGCCCTTGTAATCCGCCGTGTCGAAGTGATCGCTTACGGAAATAAACCGGGTATGATACAGCGGAAACACGCGCTCTATGAAATATCCCGTCTCAATACTGTTTCGCCCGAAGCGGGAGAGATCCTTTACAATAATGCAATCGACCTTTCCGGCCTGCACCATTTCCAAAAGCTCCTGGACGGCGGGTCGTTCAAAGTTCATTCCGCTGTGTCCGTTGTCCACAAACTCCATGACCTCGGCATTCTCCCATTCAGGAAGCGACATTGCCTTCTCCCGTAAGATTAGTCTTTGATTGGGGATACTCATGCTTTCCGTTTTAGAATCTTCCAGAGACAGGCGAATGTATAATGCTATCAGGTATTTGCGCATAGCGGCACCGCCTTTCTCTGTTCTGTAAATTCGCTCTGAAAGCGGAAAGTCACATGTATATCGTGGTCGTGGGTGATCTCAATACGGTCAATCAGCCTTTCGATCAGCTCCGCCGTCAGGGTGTGGTCGCTTTCCAGCCTGTGAGCATCTTCCTCCATAGAACGATACCGGGCAAGCTGTTCGTCAAGCGCAGCATTATCATTGTTCAGAGCCGCTATATCTGCGGATAACGCTGCGATACGCTTTTCGTAATCCTCTTTCATAGAAAGATATTCCTCGCCGGTCACGATCCCCTGAACATAGTCCTCATATAAGCCGCGGATCAGTTTTCGGTTTTGCTCCATATCCCGGCGCTTTGCGGAAAGCTGTTCCTTAATGCGATCCCGTTCCTGCTTTTGCCGTACCTCATATTGAAATAAAGATAATGAGGAACCAAGCATAACAGACAATTCCTTCTCCAATATGGCTGTTACAGTTGAAATCAGCTCCTTCTCCCGGATTGTCACGCCCTCGCAGCTTCCCTTTGCAATACGGCTGTTGCTGAGGCAATGGAAAAAGTACACATCAGGGCCTTTCTTTCGTGTGTTACGCTGCCTGTGAAGGCTGCCGCCGCAATGGGCGCAGAAAACCTTGCCTTTGAAAATATTGGGAGTGAAGGCATTGATTTTTCTGTTTTTGCTTTCTTCACTGACCATACGCCTGTATTCCTGCACGGCGTTGAAAACCTCATGGCTCACAATAGCTTCATGCGTACCGGAAACCCTGATATAGTTTTCTTCATCCGCCTTTGTCTGGCGGTGATCGATGCTCTTTGTCTTGCCCTGCACCAAATCACCGGTATAAACCTCACTGGACAGGATTTTAGCCACCGTCCGGGTCTGCCATTTGCCGTTGCCGATCAGATTTTCATGGCTGATCTCACCGGTCTTTTTCTTATGATGGCTCGGCGTCGGTATGCCTGCCTCGTTCAAGCGTCGAGTAATCTCATTCAGCCCAACACGCTCGTAAGCCCATGTGAAAATCTGACGAACCACCTTTGCGGTATCCTCGTCGATCAGCAGCTTGTGACAATTTCCAGGGTCCTTGCGATAGCCGTAAGGGGCGCGGGCTCCTACAAATTCACCGTCCTGCATAGCCTGCCTTTGCTGTGCCTTGATCTTTCTTCCGATGTCCAGAGCGTAAGCCTCGTTTATCATATTTTTCAAGGGCAGCATAATGCCTCCGTGCAGGTTGTCCGCGTCCACCGTGTCAAACTGATCCGTAACGGCGATAAACCGCACATTATGCGTAGAAAAATACTGCTCGATATAGTAGCTGGTGTCTATAAAGTTGCGCCCAAGCCTTGACAGATCCTTTACGATTACGCAGTCAATGTGACCCGCCTCAATATCCGAAAGCATCTGCTGAAAAGCGGGGCGCCGGAAGGTGGTCCCGGAAAGGCCGTTGTCGATATAAGTATCATAGACCTTGAATTCCGGCTTGTCCGCGATATAGTCATTGAGAACAAGCTGCTGATTATCAATGGAATTTCCGCGCTTTTTGTTGTCCTCGACCGAAAGGCGGATATAGAGGGCGGTACGGATATAGACAGCGACATGATAGATATGCTCCTGCGCTGCCGTCTTTCTGCTTTTTCTTGCCATCAGCCGGCCCTCCTTTCTTCACGCTTTGCTTGCTCCATCTGCTCGGCAAAGCGGACCGCCTTTTGATATTCGTCCTGATAATTGAACTCTATCTGCAATTCCTCTTTGCTGATGATCCGAATACTGCGGATAAGCTGCATCACAGCGCGCCGGTCGATTTCCTCCATTTCCGAAAACTTCATAAAATGATTGATCCAGCGGTTGCGCTCGCTCCGGTTCTCCAAAACATCCGTCAGCTTTTCGTTCCAGCTTTCGATTGCCGCCTGCAAGCCCTCAATGTCGGCGTTGTATTTGCGCTTATAAGATAAGAATTCCTCTTTTGTGAGTATGCCACTCACAAGGTTTTCATACAGCTTCGCCTTGTACTTTTCGATCTGCGCAAGCTGTTTTTCGCAGCTTCCGATCTGTCCGGCATACTCTCGCGCCAGCTCACGGTTGATCCGCTCCTGACTGATACTGGAAAGCATGGTGTCCAGAGAGGCGATATTATCAATATGACCCTTTAAGCTGTCCTGAACACACTGGATCAGATCGCTTTCCTTAACCATAGCACCGGAAGCACAGCCGTTCTTTTTACCGGAAGGGCAGAAGTAATAAACATATACCTTGTCCTTGTAGCGGTTGATCTTTCGCGTCATGCGCCCGCCGCAGCAGCCGCAGATCAGAATACCGGAAAACAGATATACCTTGTCCTCTTTGGGAGAAGTGCGGGTATCGATTCTTCTGATCCGCTGTACCAGGTCAAAGTCATGCTTGCTGATGATCGCCTCATGTGCGCCGGCGACGCGGACCCATTCAGATGAAGGCTTGTTTTCCAGCTCCTTCAGCTTGAAATGCGGCGTGGCCTGCCTGCCCTGTACCAGCGTGCCGGTGTAGGTTTCATCCTGCAAAATGCGGATAACGGTGGTAGCGGACCATTTACAGTCCTTACGGTCCGTATAGCCGCCCTTGGCGTGAGGAAGTCCGTTGTTCCGCTTATATGCCAGGGGAGAGAGGACGCCCAAGCGGTTGAGTTCTTCCGCGATATGAAGGGCGCTGAATCCGTCCAGACGCTTTCTGAAAATATCCCGCACCACATCGGCGGCATAGGGATCGACCTCCAGACTCTTGTGCTTTTCCCCGGTCTTGAAGTATCCATATACCGGGAACGCCCCGACAAAATCGCCGCTGCGCCGTTTGGCTTCCAAGGCGCTTCTTGTCTTTACCGATATGTCGCGGCAGTATGCCTCGATACGGTAGATTAGGCAACACATACTTTTTCAGTATATCGCTTACCTTCATCGTTCCGGCCCTCCGTGTTCCTTGTTTTTTACGCGGTCCTTTCCGAGCGCCTGTGCCAGCTCCTTGAATTTATGGAGTTTCGCCAGCATGGACGGACGACTCTCACGGGACAGATCCTTTTTGGTGTATTCCTTAAATGCCGCCGTCAGAGCGTCCGCCTGATTTGCTTTGAAATATACGGTCCAGCGGGGTGGATCAACACCGACTTCCTTTTCAATGTGATAACGTACCTGGTGTTTCCTTGCGTATCTTTCAAAAGAGCGGATACGCCCGGACACCTCAATCGTATTCATTCCGCCGTCCCGACCGGCAAGGCGTTTCATGGTGTTGCGTCCGACCTTCGGTGTGTTGCGTTCCTGCTCCATTTTGCGAAGCGCGGCGGCAATCGCCGCTTTTAGAACACGCCCGGAAAGCTTTGCTGCCTGAATGGTGACGGATACGGTTCTTTGTTCAATTTCTTCCTGCAAAGTAGTCCTCCTTTCCGATTTTTTATTGTGTTACAGTTCCACGCCTAATACCTGTTCACGCGGTTTTCGCTCCATATCCTTTGCCGCCTGTTCAACCTGAATCCGCGCGTGCTTTAAGAGCGTCTTTACCATAGAAGCAGGGTCGCTCACCTCCGCGAGCTTTTCGGTCATGCCCTTGCACTCGTCGGGCAGGTATTCGGCGATGTCTTTTATGGCCTCATCAAAGCTGCCGACAAAGCCCCAGCAGCTATCGGTGAGCTCGCCGTTTTTGTAGAGCTCATAGCCGTAGCACTCGCCGCGTAAGTAGGCGTCATATATCCTGACTTCATCTTTCAGCCGGTTTTCCGCCTGCTCCCTGACAGAAGGGGTGATGCGGTCAACCTGATATTCCGCCCGTATATCCTCTTTGGATACATAGATCCATCCGACCTGACCGCTGTCCCATTCCGCATGGACAGCGCGACCGATAAAACTGTCCGTACTCATGGCAAGGGCGCTGTGATCGTAGAGATAGAGGGGCAGCACGATATGTTCTTTTTCAATCTCCGCCATAAGCGCCTGATTGACAGCGCAGGCATACTCCCTTGATCCGAAAGGCGTGTCCGGTTGCTTAGAGAGGCGGTCAAGCAGCCGGTCGTATTTTTCCTCGCCTTTTTCGTCGTTCCCAACCGTTTTGAGATACAGGTCTTTCAGAAAATCTTCGTTGTCGCCATAGTTATGCTCATCGCCCAGATCATAGCGCCGGTGGAAGCAGATCATTGTGCCAAAGTTTTCGTCCAGTCTCCGGGGGCTGATAAAGAAATCGTCCGGCTGGATCGTGAGCATATACGGCTCCTGAATGGCAAGCTGCATCATAGCTCCGGCCCCGTATGAGACTTCTTAGGCTCGCTTTCTCCGGGAACAGGCTGCTTGACGCCGAGGATCTTCCCGGCGATACGGACGAATTCTTCCGGGTGTTTGAACTGTTCACTGAATTTCTCCATAAGCTCCGGCGAAAGATCCCCGAAGTTATCCTCCGTAAGTCCCGTAAGGATAAAGTTGCCGGCGATGATGTCGTAGATTTCTCCGTTGTCATCGGTAAGCGAGCGGTTTAAGGGCAGCCCCATGAGCTTGCCTTCCTCGTTGCAGATCAGGGCGACCGGATCGTCATACGGATAAACAGCCTGAATGCTGCCACCGACAGCCTTTTGCAGCGATTCCAAACCGCCCTCGATCTCTGTTTCATACGGCGCCTTGCCGGGCTCGACCATTAAAACTTTCATAGTGCAGGTTCCTCCTTTTTCTTGGCTCCGGCTGACGGAGCTTTTTTCATATCTTCCTTGCTTGCCGCCAGCTTTCCCAGCACGGACGGCTTTTTATCCTGTAATGCAAAAGCACCGCCTGAGAGTTCATTCAAAACCTCAATGGCGGTGCGGTTGGTGGGGATCGGTTCCTGCCCCTCGATGGTATAGCCTGGGAGCAGTACGCCGTGTACTTTGAAACTATCTGCGTATTCCTGCGGTAAGGGCGGGGAAATCTCTGTAAACAGGTGCGCATAGGCTTTTTTGCGGCCTTCGATATATTTCAGGGCGGCGTCTTTGTCCGTATAGCGTTTCTGCCTTTGTCCGGCAATGACTTTTCCATAGCCTCGCCTTGGCGTGTTAATCGTCACATCCCAGGTGACATACCACGCCGTTGGAATACGCTCCCGCGTTTGCCGGTCGTATTTATAATCCTCGTAAACAGACACCGACATTTGATAGACCCTGTTGCTGATTTTATCGCGGTCAGATCTGTCATCATGCATCCATTGATTAGACGTGTGTTCAACCTCAGGCATTTTCAGATATTGAATAGCCCGATCCAGCAGTTTTGTAAGTGCCGCCTGCCGTTCCCACTTCGACAGCGGTTCTTTCAAGCTGTCAAAGATTTTTTGCTCCGTTCCCGCACTGATTTTCCGCAGGCTTTCCAGCTCCTTTACGTCGCTGTTGGTAAAAGGCGTCAGATCCGGCGTGTCGTATTCCATCGTGATACTGTGCTCAATTTTGAGTTCTACACCGGGTTCTAATCGATCTCCATACTCAAAAACATCGTAAAAATCTTCTTTTCTCACTCGTTACCTCCTGTATGTTATCGTTCCGGCTCATGTGTCTTTTTAGGCGTAGGAACTGCTTTTTCCGCCGCCTTTGCAGACGCAAGCTGCCCGATCACGGAAGGTTTGTCCGACCCGAAAAGAGAAAGCTGCGCGACATCTTTCAGTGGGATAGCGGAGGCTTCCAAAGCGGTGATCTCCGCCGTGTGGGTGAAGATACGCTCCAGCTTCAAATCCGCCACAATCTCGTCAAAGGCAGCGTTGATCGCCTTTCGTTCTTCGCCCTGGGGATAAGCCCGTATCACTTCGGAATGACCGGATTTATCAAAGGCAATGGTCACGCAGCTTTCCGCATGACCCACGAGATAGTCCGATTGATAAGGCAGACGATCCTTGACGTAGCACGCAAACGCCCGCGCCGTCATCTCTACATTACTTTCCCAATAGCCGCCGTCACGCTCGCAGTTTTCGCCCATCTTCTTGGAATTGCGGTAGTAGTCCGTCGGCGTCTTGCCGGGCGTGGGCTGCGGGTTCTCCTTGATCTCGCGCATGATACGCTCGTAATTATGAAGCTGGTCGCGCTCGCTTTTCGGGATCACATGGCCGCTGATCGTCTTTTTCAGGTCGCTTAGCTTATCCACGCTGCCGGGCTCGCCGGAAACAAAGGCCGCTTTCAGAGAAGCATACTGCTCCTTTACGGCGTCGTCACCGTAGCGGTCCACGGCGTATTTCATAGCGGAATCCGCCCAGGCTTCGGCCTGCTTTACAAGCCTTGCGTTTTGTACCTCCGCACGCTTGGCCGCCTGCTCCGGCGTTTCTGCCTTGAACTTCATGGCGTCGATCAGCTTTTTCATAGGAGGATAGAGGTGCGCGTTATCCGATAAAAAGCCCTTCGCGCCCATCTTGCCGCCCAGGTAATCGTCCAGACCGTGCCACCATTCGTGAGCCAGCGATCCGGCTCCGTGCATTTTGGTAAGGTTGATGACCTTGCGTAGCGGTTCATAGTGCGCCGCAGCGTTACCGCTGCCTCTGGCGCCGAAGGCAATCGCAAGAGTTCCCTGATAGGCAATGTCCTTATCCGAAACGTGAAGCGCAGCCGCCAGATCCTTCAAAGCCTCAAAGCCCATGTTTAGGGACGCTTGCCGGTCATTCTGATTGAGCCAGTTACCAAACTCGCCGCCGCGGAATCCAAAGGTATCAAGGTAGTGCTGCCCGACGATTTCCTGGCCGTTTCGGTAGTCCGGTCCGGTTCGGGTGATGTGTTCGAGCTGGGGCGGGACGAAACGCTGCTTACCGCTTTTGCCGCGGCCTTTGGCGTGCTCCTGCGCCCAGCGAAGGGCAGCCTCACGGGTGGGCAGGTTGTCCTGCAAAATGGAATAGCTTTTTGTGACATAGTAGGTGCCTTCCTTCCAGTCCCTATTGCGGGAATATCCTTTGCCATCGTAGAGGTGAAGTTCATAGCCGCGCGGCACCTTTTGATCCTTCGCAACACCGAATTGCTCCTTCTGGGCCTGCCTTGTATAATCCCGTTCAAACTCTGCCGGGGAATGGACCCGCAAAGCCCGAAAGAGCTTATTTGTAATAACAGGATTGTCAGAGCCTTTTTTCGTGCCCTGATACGCCGGTGTGCTTCCGTATCCATGCCTTTTTTCCAGATAACCGTTATCCAGGAAAAAGCGGTCGCATACCTGCATAACATCTTCAACAGTTCGGACGCCTTCGACAACGGCCTGCAGCTCACGCACGGTTTCAATGTACTGCTTTTGCCGGTCAAGCCGTTTTTCGGGGGTATTATCCCGATAGGGATATTGCGGGGAGGCGTTCAGGCTGTCACGCGCCTTTTTCATAAAAAAGACCACGCCCAGAGGGATACCCTCGTCAAGCATGGCCTGATAGTCCGGTTTTTTCCAGACATTATCCTTTTTGACGTACTTTTCGGCTTCGCGCTCATTCATTCCGTCCAGGTCATCGGCATATAGCCCCCGATCTTTCCAGAGGTCTTTCTTCGCACCGCCGATTTTTTCGCCGAAGTCCTCATGCAGTTCAGGTGGCATTTACGTCCTCCTTTTCTCCGGCGATAATGCTGACGATCTCCGGGCCGGTATCATAGATCTGCATAAGGCGCTTGGCCGTCCCGCAGGGATGGACTGCGCCGGAGGTCCAGAGCCGGACCGTGGTGGGCGTGACATTCATTAAAAGCGCAAAGCCTTTCTCGTTCATGTCCAGCTTTTTCATCAGCGCCTTTACCATTGCGGGGCCATACTCCGGGCATCGGGCAGCTCCGGCGATCATTTGCAGTGCCGTTTTTTCTTTTTTCATCTGGTATCATCCTCCTTAAATTGAAATAGCCCCCTGTTTTTCAAGGCGGCGTTCTGGCAAACGGTGACGTTCCTGTTTTTTGATTTGCAGCAGTTCGTTGTAGTCCTTGCCCTGACGGGGCGGGTGTATGCCGACACGGATATGCTTAAAACGCGGATCGGCCCGCAGCATATCTTTGATCTTCCGGGCGTTTTTCAGCCCCGCATAGTCGCTGTCCATATACAGATCCACATGCCGGATCTTTGGGTGCCTTTCCAGAAATGCAAACAGCGCAACATGGGAAGTGCCGCCCAGCGAAAGCCGGTAGCCGTCCCATTTCCAGCCGTCCATTTCCTGCAAGGTTGCGTGAGAGAGCGCGTCTATGGGCGCCTCAAACACGGCGACATGGCGGCTGCCTGCTCGATGGGGAGGCAGACAAAAGCTGTATTCTTTGTCGCTGCCGTAGGCGTCTTTTCGCAGGTCGGAATGAATACCGCGCATACAGGCAAACTTTGCCGTGCCGTGCTCATCCTTACCGACAAACACACAGACCGGGATATATGTCGCTTTGCCCTCCGGCTCCTTTTTCTTGTAGGAGCCCTCGTAGAGAATGCCGAGCTGTGTGCAGCGTTTGATCACGACCGTGCTGATCCCGCGCTTTTGCAGATAGGACACATACGAAGTCGCACATTTCTTCTGCCAGGGCAGATAGCAGTGGTCAGGCTTCCTTGCCTGCCTTGCCGCAGCGTAGTCCTGAGAGTCCCTGGAAGGGAAAGAATACTGCATTGCCGGTCCCGCCAGTGCGTTTACCGCATCCACAAGGCCGTATCCCCGGATTTCCATAAGGTAGTCCAGGGCGTTGATCCGTTTTCCTCTGCTGTTCCAGTACCAGTAATTCTTTGCCGTGACATAGACAAGGCTGTCGTGTTCTTTATGCCGGTAGTTGGGTCCGTCACGTTTCAATACGCCGCGTTCGTGCCGTTCCAGATAGGCAAACAGATCCGCCTCCCGCGCCTGCCTGATCTGCTCCTTGGTTACGCCGGGCATAGCTTTCTTGCGGCTTTACTTTTCATACAGCGCACCTCCTTCCTCGAATTCATATTTTTCAGCGCCTTGCGGCGCTAAGTGCCGTACAGGTCGTGATTGACTTCCGCCCTGTAATAGCTGTCCATCGTAGCCGGAGAATTAAGGCAATACCGCACAGAAAAGTAGGCGCGATACTGCCAGAAGTGATATAATAAGGCCATGGATAAACAGATGACAATGTCTGCGCTTAGTGATGAGTTGGCGCAGGTACGGACAAAGAAGAAAGAATTTCTAGCCCAGATCGAGCGGATCGTCCCGTGGAAGGAATGGCTTACGCTGATCCAGCCGTGCTATTACAAAGGAGAGCGCGGCAATAAACCCTATCCACTGGAGACCATGCTGCGGTTGTATCTGCTGCAAAATCTGTATGACCTGAGTGATGAAGCAACAGCGGCGGAGGCAATCGACAGCCGGGCATTTTCAGATTTCTGCGGCGTTGATTCCAGCAATCAGGTGCCGAACGGAGATACCATTGGCCGCTTTCGGAACCTGCTGGAACGATCGTAGATTCCACCATTATTTCCGCGCCGTCTTCCACCAAGAACAAGGAGAAAAAAGCGGGATCCGGATGCACATCAGGTCAAGAAGGGCAACACATGGCACTTTGGCTATAAAGCCCATGTTGGGGTGGATAAGGACAGCGGACTGGTACACACAGTGGAGGCGACACCAGCCAATGTCCATGATGTGACGCAGACTTCATCCCTGCTGACCGGTGAGGAAGATGTCGTTTACGGCGACAGTGGCTATCTTGGAGCCGGGAACCGTGAGGACGCGATCGTTCGGAACAAATCCGGACGCAAGATCAAATACAAAATTAACCGACGTCCATCTCAATTAAAAAAGCTGAGCAAGAGCGGCCAGTATGCCGCAAAGAAAGTAGAACACGCAAAGTCTTCTGTTCGGGCAAAAGTAGAGCACGTATTCGGTGTCGTCAAGAAACAGCTGCAATTTCGAAAAACGCGATACCGAGGGCTCGAAAAGCAGCGAGCCAAATTCAATATCATGTTCGCATTGGCGAATCTGCTTCTGGCTGACAGGCCCTGCCTGGCGGCTTGAAGTTGTGCGCTCTCGCGAAGAAATGCGCCGGGAAGCCTATGGTTTCCTGCCTGATGGGTGATTCGACAGCGCTTGCCTCAGCAATTGTGCGGTGCTGCCTTAAATTGCCGCGCCTGCTGCACCGTGATAAGGCTTTTGTCCTCTAAGTTGAACACCAGCCCTGTGGCCCGCCCGCGCAGGCCAAGAATCTTGTTTTTATACAGCTTTGTGCCGGGAGGGACCATGCTGATGATCTTCTCGACTTTATCTGTGGAAAGCCCGGCATTGTGCTCAAAAGAAAAGAACCAGTGCACCCATCCCTGCTTGGGTTCACGGTTCAAAAGCTCCAATATTTCACGCGGCGTGTCGTTCTCCCATTCCGGCATAGGCCGGCTGTGGTTGATGTATTCCTCGTACACGGGCAGGCCCGGGTCGTCCGGGTTCAATGTAGCCAGCAGATAGTCGCAGCGCATGGACGCCTCCCGCACAAAATCCATGTCCGCAATGTTTATTTCGTCAATATACAAACATCCGTACTGTCCGCCCAACGCCTTTTCCAGCGCGCCTTGTCCGCGTAGCCAAGCACATAAATCTTCTTGTCCTCGTCCGTGGTATGGAGTATCAAATGCGCCATACGGTCGTCGCCGCGTCCGCTGGGCCAATACTCCACCAATCCGCCGAAGTCATCCAGGATGCCAAGTTCCTTTGTGATAATGTTCTTTTCGATGGTCCCCTGATCCAGGCCGCTCAAAACATGGATGCGCTTCTCGCTCTCCGCACACCGGAGAATAAATTTGAACAGCCCCACGGTCGTTTTGCCTGCGGCCGTCGTGCCTTCCAGAAACTCCACCGGCGCCGTGCAGCGCAGGAATGCCTTATACTTCTCCGAGAGGATCAGGTCAGCCATCCGGCGGCCCGCCTCTCAGCTGCGCGAGGATGCCGTCCAGTTTGCCTGTGTCCACCTTCGCGGCCACTTTCAGCCGGTCCTCGAACATGCCCAAATGCTTGCCCAGCAATTCCAGGGCCTTGAGCTTATCTGCCATTTTGATCTCTCGCTCCAGTCCGTCCTCTCCGAAAGTTTTCACCTTTACCGATTGAATGGCCGCGAGATCCTCGGGGGCGGCGTCTTCTCTCAACGTGGCGTCGCTGGCGTCGATCACATCCGCGGCATTCACAAAAGCGATTTTTGCCAGCTCCGTAAGCACGCGGTCAGCGTTTATACCTGTTCGCTTCGAACGTTCAGCCATCGCCTTTGCAATATATGCGCCAATGTCTGGTTTTGCCATGTTTTCCGCCGCAATTTTGTTTGCGCTTACCGCACTGTATCCCGCCCGTATGGCGGCTTGCGTGGCGTTCAGGTCGATTAAATATTCTTCACAGAACCGCTTCTGCTTTTTTCGTCACATTTCCTCCCCCTTCCCGACGTGCAAATACAGAAAGCGCACCGGTTTCCCGATGCACTTTCTCAATTCTAAGTATAACGCATCAAAAACGAACATTCCGCTACAAACTACCGAGAAGAATTATTTTCTTTGAAATATCGGTTTACGACCATCCTCACGGTTTCAGCATCTCGAGACGGGCTAAGCTCCTGCGCGACCTCTGCCCAGCTCCAGCCGTCAAAGCTCCTGCGGCTGATTGCCACACGCACCTCGGGATCTGTGATATCCTCTATCTCGATCAGTGCCCTGCCGTACAGCCGGTCGTATTCATCGTTGAGCTTTTTCAGTCTTTCCTGCATGGCCAAAACGTCGGCATCGGTTTCCACCCCGCGGATAATGACCGTATGCTTTGTGTACGGAAAGTTTTCCGCACTGCCATGCACTGTGTCCTGCGCAATGGTATCTTTCCGCCGGAGCAGTTTTTCAATCCGGCTTTCCCGGGCTTTTATGTCAGCAGGCAAGGCCCACAGTTTTTTGTACTCCTTGAATGTCACCCGAACACCTCCCGATAACAAATTCCGCAGACAACAGGGTCCTCCTTGTTCATTCGCGGCGGGCGCACCATCGCCGGGGCAAGCTGACCGCCAAAACCGCGACGCCAGACGCCTGCGCGAACTGGAGACGGAGATTCGAGCACTGCGCAAGAAGCTTGAAGAGAAAGACAGGGGTCATTGACATCCTAAAAAAATCCGTCGGCATACTTTCCAAACCATAGAGGACAAGTACCGGTACATCCGTACGGCCCGCGCGGGGGGCCTCTGTGGAACTTGTATGCCGACTGCTGGAGGTCTCCCGCAGCGGGTACTACGAATGGCTGGGCCGCAAACCCTCTTTGCGCCGGCAGAAGGATCAGGAACTGAAACGCCGGCTGCTGAGCCTGCACCAGCGTTATCCCGCCCTTGGGCTGGACAGCCTGTATCACCTGATCCGCCCGCAGCTTTCCTGCTCGCGCAAGCGCATCCACCGCCTGATGTACGAGATGAACATCTCCTCCACGCGCAGGCGTGCCTACAAAGCCACGACCAACTCAAGACACGCGCACCCCATCGCGCCCAATCTCCTTGCGCGCCGCTTCTCCTTTGACAAGCCAGACACCGCATGGGTCGGCGATATTACCTATATCCCCCACCGGCGAGGGCTGGCTCTACTGCGCTGTTGTGAAAGACCTTTGCACAAAGCAGATCGTCGGCTACGCTTTCTCCGACCGCATCGACACAAATCTCACTCTCGCCGCCCTCGGCATGGCCGTCCGGCGCCGCAAGCCTCTGCCCGGCCTCATCTTCCACTCCGACCGCGGCGTCCAATACGCCGCCTACGCTTACCGTCAGCGTCTCGCCAGCCTCGGCATCCGGCAAAGCATGTCCCGCAAGGGCGATCCCTATGACAACGCCGTGGCCGAAAACTTCTTCAGCTGCCTCAAGTGCGAGTGCGTCCATCTGCGCCATTTCGCCTCAAGGGCACATGCCATGGCAGACGTCTTCGCTTATATCGAGACCTTTTACAACCCAGTGCGCCCGCATTCCTCTATTGGCTGGCGTCCTCCGGATGCCTTTGCGCGTGCCTTGTCTGAGCATCCCGCCGCCTGAGTGTGATACGACAAGATATCCTGCGTTTCTTTCTGTTTTTTCTTCATTTTTACTGTCCACGAAACCGGGAAGGGCACAGCTCAAAATACCTTGCACCACTCACAGCCAAATGGGTACAAGGAGGAAACGCAAGAATCATATCCCATTTCATTTTCAAAAGTTCCAGGGCGTCCACCTGCAAATGCCACTCAGGGTGCCCGCCGCTGCATGGTTCAATGTCGCAACTGTATGCCTCATGTCCTAGCCTGCGCATTTCGATTGTTACCGCCTGCGATTCTTCGCAGGCTACTAAAATTTTCATTGTGAACCCTCCCGGCGCTGGCCTCTGCTGCAAAAATCAATAAGGTTGATATTACGGTTTGTCATCTTACAGTAACACCAGCTTTCGGCTTCGTTTTCTCCAATACACACAAACTTACATTCATTGCAGTAGCACACACCAGCAGCGTGCACCGGGTCAACGGAAGGCAGTTTATTTGCCTGCGCAATCGCACTATCGTATCCAGCACATTTATCTGGAATGTTACCATTCAAGCGACGTTTGAATTTCAGGCGCTCAATCAGCGTATCAGCGTCAATCAGCCTTGTCATTATCAGCCCTCCGGTTCCATGCTTCTTGTGCTTCGAGGTACTCAGAATCATTTTTTTTGTGATATTTTGCGCTGTATAACACCCTATTTGAACGAGCATCACAGTTTGTGCAGCGCACATATACAGCATCGCACCAATGGCCTTTAGTTTTTACTTGTTTCCTTGCAAATTCAGCTTTTCCCCCGCAGAAAGGGCACGGTTTCAAATCAGTCATTGTCATTCCCTCCGTCCATCTTGGCGCCGCAGTTGGGGCAGTAATTATCAACAATTCTCACATGGCGGCAATGAGAGCAAGTACCCACCTCATGCCCGTTTTCTTCATGGAGTTCTATCCACTCACCACGCGCCACCGGTGCGGCGTCAACGGCCGGGGCGTCCTCTATGTCTCCGACATCTACCACTTGCACATATCCGCACTGTGTATCTGCTTCCCATGCTTTTTCCAGCAGCGCCTTTCGGCTTATCAAATCGTCCATTTTCTTTCTCTCCAATCACATCGGCTCTACGCCCATCTTTTCATAGCTCATCCTCGATATCGGCTACGTCTACACCAGCTTCACGCAAATCTCTCAGCATCGCAAAATCCGCGCAGTTGTCAGCCCGCAGCTCACCGTATTTCTCGCATACCTGCGGCATCTCGGATTGGATTCGCTCGATATCCTCAGCAGTAAATCCGGCATTGAGCGCTGCGCACATCCACAGATACTGTGCACGCCTGGCAACGTCATCCAACTGCTTTTCAATCACCCGTTTTGCAGCATAGGCGGCTGCCTGCCGCTCTTTTACAGATAGGCATTTATCCCTGTATCTTGCGTTCACACGTCATCCATCCTTATTTGTCTTGCTTTCAACTTTTCTTTTACTTCGCTGCCCAACAGCGTTTTATCGCCAGTCATAGCCGCAATGCATGTGCAGGCTAGTGGAAACAGCACGTCAATTCCTTCTCCGCTTTCCAGCGCCTTATGCAGCCGAATGCGAAACTCGTTCGATACCTTTAATCCAGTCTGCCATTCATCTCGCAGCATGTCACGGGTCTGTTCTGTACTGACAGCTCGTTCAAATGCATTCCGAAGCCGTACCTTTTCATCATGCGCAGCTTGCACATTCACAACACCTCGTCTATAATCCTCATAGAGATGTCTGAGCGCAAAATAACACATCTGTTCATGCAGAGGCGCGTTATCCGGCATCGGTTCAAACTTCAGCACGGAATGTTCAATTTGTTTAAAATCCATTGTTTTTTCCTCAGTCATCGTAACCACTCGTATCCACCTTGTAACCACCCCACTGGTTACGTGTTTTTTGGCTTTGCAAAGCCATTTTTCAAGGTATGTAACCACTGTAACCACTATTTGTGGAAACTCCTATACGCGCGAACACACACAACCCATTTTTTACCAGCATATATGTTTCGTACGTGATATGTATATCAAAACAGTGGTTACACTGGTTACAGTGGTTACAAGGTCTGATTTTTGGCTCTGTTGAGCCATTTTTTTGTAACGCAAAACGTAACCAGTAGAAGTTTGAGTGGTTACAAATCAGTCCGGAATGTAGCCCAAAGGCTCAAAATCGTCATTTTCAAGCTGCGGGAGCCTCAAAACCACGCATCTGGTGGGGATGTTGTTGATTCTGACAGTCTTCGTCAGATGCGGTTTGCTCGTTTGCAGGTAGTTGTTCTGCGCGAGCCAGCTCAACAGCGCCTGCGCGTTGTATCCTCCGTCTGCGCATATCGAATCAAATACCTTCCGTATCACGATCGCCGTATCATCGTCCTCCAGCCGTCCCCAAACATCGCTCACCGGGGCGTCTCCGCCAAGGAACTTATTTGCATTCTGGCTGATCGTTTCGCATAAATACTGATATCCGCGCTCATGCGCTGAAACGCTTGCCTTGGTTCGCAGAAATTCGCTGATCTCACCGGCTGTGAGCGCGCGGCCATCTTTAAAAATCCACTCTGTTGCAAGATTGTCGGCTGTAAGCACAAGCGCCGCAGCCATAGCCTGCTTTTCCGTGGTATCTCCCTCGCTAAGCTGTACGCTGTACCGTTTAAACAGATCGGCAGCGCGCTCCATTGCACCGTACTGTTGTAAGTGCTCAACAAATGCACGCCCCGCAAAGCCGTAGTTTTTACGAACGGTATCTGCAACGCCGCGCGGGTCTTCAAACAGTTTTTCCCGGCATTCTATTTCGATGATACGGTTTACCGCACCGCCGCCGCTGCCCGCGCCTGTAATAGGCATTTCTCCGCTTGTAAGGATGCAGTTTGCCCAGGTAGGGGTTTTATCCACCCCTCCGCTTTTCGTGCCTCTGGTGCGCCCTGCACCCTCCGAGAGCATATAGATGTCCTTGTCAAACTCCCGCTTGTCCTTTACGATCTGCAGCTCGTCCAGTATCAGAGGCAGACTGTTTACAAACGCCGCAGACTTTTCCCGTCCAACCGCAGTGCTGTTGAATGTGTGGATGAAACGCCCGATTTCAGGGTTTGCCCATACGCTGGCTGCCAGCATAAGGCCCACGGTCTTGCCGGATTCCGTGCCTCCCCAAAGGTGTACGAAGAACGGCAGACCGCCCAGCGGCTTTACCAGGACAGACGCAAACGCCGATGCAAGGATAACGCGGGCAAATACACTCTTCTGCCGGATGCCGCGTGCCATGCCGAGCCATTTTTCCATGCTGCCGCGTTTTTTCACGCTCTCAAAAAATGTTCGAAAATTTGCGTCTCCGTCAAATACAAGTTCTTCTACGTAGGGCGAAAAACCCTCATCTTCAATCCATCCCAGGCGGCTCACACTGTTTTTTTCAGGGATCCGATCATAGTTCAAAGATTCGAGGTCATAGAAATACTGTACCAGGTGCTTTGCGCTTTCAGACGTCACAGCGACGCCCACGTTTGCAAGCTCCAATATCTTATTTGCGCTGGCCAACACGCCTTTTTCAGCTATGACTTTGCGCCACTGCTTGCCCTTTCGATAGGCAATCTGAAGCTTCTCTGCGCCCGTGTCGATGTTTACGAGCCGCAGCACCGGCATGATCGGATGATTGCACGCCTCAATATCCGAGCCATATGGACCATCCGTTCTTATCCCAAATTCATCCGCCACCCAGCGGCCGGAATCCAGTTCCATTTCCTGTCCATCGAATTGCGTGACATTCGGCACCATGATCTCTTTGTTTTTGATGCGCAGGCTGTCTATGTATGCCTTATAGAGTTTTTTGAAGCCGTTCACGCCGACCGATTTTGCCCAAATCGTCATCTGTTCCAACGCACGGTCATGTACAAACGGGTCTGCCTTGTGCGCATAAACATCCTCAAACGGCTTCGTTCCTTTTAAAAAATCGTCCTTTGTATAGGGCGATATCGTCATTTCCTGTGATATTCAAATCACCTCCAAGGGTGGCCTTGCAGCCACTCCCATTCGTATTCACAACCACGCACAGCGGCAATATAGCTTGGATGCATTGCTTCTATGCCTATATGCGGACGGAAATCTTTCTCCGCTTCCTCACAGGCTCTGTACCGCAGCATATGGCTGTCCCACTCTTTCCTGTATGCCTCCAGCTCTTCCAGCTCTTTTGCACGCTGTGCGCGGCGCTGAACGGCCATGGCGCGGGTATCAGTCTTTTCATCATCTGTAAACCCAAAATCCGCGCCAAGCCGTATGACCGCCTGTGAAAAGTTGAGTCCAAACAGCTTCATCACGAAACTGATCACGTCGCCCCCGGCGCCGCATCCGAAGCATTTCCAGCGTTTGTCATTCGCATATGTGCCAAGGCTCGCGGTTTTCTCGCTGTGGAAAGGACATACGATAAAGCCTGCACGATTCTGTTCAAAGCCATACTTGGCGAAGATATCCCGCATCGTAAGGCTGCCCTTGATAATGTCCACCGCACGCCCCATCAGAATGCCTCGCTTTCCAAAAGCTCCTTTGCTTCCCGGTACAGCACCTCGCGTATCAACGGCCCGCTCAACTTCGGCTCGCAGAAACGCGCCGCTTCTCCTTTGACAAGCCAGACACCGCATGGGTCGGCGATATTACCTATATCCCCACCGGCGAGGGCTGGCTCTACTGCGCTGTTGTGAAAGACCTTTGCACAAAGCAGATCGTCGGCTACGCCTTCTCCGACCGCATCGACACAAATCTCACTCTCGCCGCCCTCGGCATGGCCGTCCGGCGCCGCAAGCCTCTGCCCGGCCTCATCTTCCACTCCGACCGCGGCGTCCAATACGCCGCCTACGCTTACCGTCAGCGTCTCGCCAGCCTCGGCATCCGGCAAAGCATGTCCCGCAAGGGCGATCCCTATGACAACGCCGTGGCCGAAAACTTCTTCAGCTGCCTCAAGTGCGAGTGCGTCCATCTGCGCCATTTCGCCTCAAGGGCACATGCCATGGCAGACGTCTTCGCTTATATCGAGACCTTTTACAACCCAGTGCGCCCGCATTCCTCTATTGGCTGGCGTCCTCCGGATGCCTTTGCGCGTGCCTTGTCTGAGCATCCCGCCGCCTGAGTGTGATACGACAAGATATCCTGCGTTTCTTTCTGTTTTTTCTTCATTTTTACTGTCCACGAAACCACGCTGTTCGACCTCGATACATGGTCTGGGAAAATGTCCCCGGAGCCTTCAGCTCCGCGGGCGGCGAAGACTTCCGGGTTGTCCTGGAGGAAATTGTCCGAATTAAAGCTTGTACCGGTGCAGTGCCTCGACCTGACTCCGGGCGTTGGGAATTTGCTGGGGCAATCATACTGGGAGATCAATTCTCATTGGCTTGGCGAGTTATGGACGCTCAATACTGGGGTGTCGCCCAGCGCCGCAAAAGAATCTTCCTTGTCGCAGATTTTGCAGGGCGAAGTGCCCCGCAAATATTATTTGAGCAGGACCGCCTGTTTGGGAATCCTGCGCAGAGCCAAGGCGAGAGGCAAGGAACTTCCGCCACAGCTCAAAAGAGCATTAGAGATTCAAGCGGTAGTTGTACCGTTGGCTTCGACGGATATAACGGAGATATGACCGGAGATAAGGCCGCAACACTTGGAGTCAATTGTGGAATGTCCACTGGCAGAAATGGGATCATTCGAGCCTTGGCCGCAAACCAGAGGGATGAGGTGCGGGATATGCATGATGTGGCTGCCGCCCTCGGCGCCCAGCCCGGAATAAAACAGCAGACCTTTGTTGCCGGAATCGTCAGTAAGGGCAACGGCGATTGCTTTCTGACTCCCGACTGTCACACCGCGCTGACTGCTGGCGGAGGGCAGGCCGGACAAGGATACCCATGCATTTTTGCGGCTGGATTTTCTGCTGGACAGGGTGCAGAAGCTGGTGGGATTGGCTATCAGACAGAGTGCGCTCCTACACTGAAAGCTTCTGAAAGCGGCTCTAATATGGTGCCTTCCGTCCTATGCCTCAATGATCAGGGGGGCAGTGTGATGGACTGCAGTGAAGATGTATCCGGTACACTCCGGTCGCAGGAGCATGGACACCAGCCGCTGATATTTGCCTCCCAGCAGGGCGACGCTGAACTCGGCATTGGAATCTGCCCAGCCATCACTGCCGCAGCTGGAATGAGCGGCAACAATCAGCCGGTCCTCTTTGAAAATCACGGCATCGATGCGCGTTACACCGGACCGCACCCGGTTGCTCCCACCATGTCTGCCAGGTATGGGACCGGTGGAAACAACCTGCCATTGATTGCCCAGGGACACACAGTATTCAGCCGCCAGCGGGTGGATGTCTTTCATCAAGGCGAGGTGGTCAGCACCCAGAGCGCCCGGCAGAACAAGGATGCTACGGACCTTGTCATGGAAGTTGCCGGATTGGACTGCAGAAATGGGAATGAAAACGGGAATATCTGCGGTACGCTCCAACAGGGTACCAGCGGGAGCTCTCTCAACTCCATTCATCCGGTACGCACCGGGCAGCTTATCCGCCGCCTGACGCCGATGGAGTGTGAGCGGCTCCAGGGTTTCCCGGATGGGTGGACCGATCTGCCGGGTGCGTCGGATTCAGCCCGGTATAAAGCGTTGGGCAACAGTGTTGCGATCCCTTGTGTAGACTTTGTCCTGCGGGGGATCGCCTATTTTTTGAAGAAGTAATTGCTTACGGATGAAAGCCTGGACTGTCCATATTTTCCGCTGGTCCAGGCCGTAGTCCCTCTCTGCTTCAATCCACCCGCATTGTAAATTCAAAAAAGGAGATCGGAGATCATGGAAAAATTCAAAAACCTATGCGGTCAGATCCCGGAGGAACTGCACAACAAGGTGCGGACAGAGCAGGAGTCCCTTGGACTGACTCTGGGCAAGTATTTGGAGCAGGTATTGACCGCACACTTTGCCGCTCCTGCCCCTGCCGTCCGCGGAGGCGACAGGACGCTGGCCTTCCAGGTGCCGGAGGCCCTCTTCCAGCGGGTCAAACAGTATCTGGAGGCCCACAAGCCCCTCTCTCAAAAGGCATTTGTAGTGGGCCTGCTTGAAAATGCCCTGACCAAATGGGAGCGAGGAGAGGGAATCTCTTCCGGCCTGAACACCGTTGGAAAGGGTGAAAAGGAACGCACATTGGCTGTTGTGGTTCCCGGTGAGCTCTCTTTGAACGAGTGAAGGGCTGTCTGGCAGCCCACGACTCTATGTCTCAGAGGGACTTTGTCCTTGGCTTGATCGAGCAGGAAGTGAGTGGATGGGAAAGCCAACAGGCTGCGGAGCAGGAAGCGGAAATCCCGCAGGAAGAAACAGATGAAGCCCTTTCCGATGTGGGCGCTGTTCAGCAGATCTCTGAGGATGAGCCGTTGACCGAAGATTTGGAGGAGGAGTCCTCTGGCTTCTCTATGGTTATGATGTGATCGGTGGAGGTGTGAGCTTGTATATTTACCCTGACAATCTGAAATCCAAGGCCATGCTGTGGCTGTGGGAGCTGCGGGACATCGGCATTGTGGGGATTGGGTGCCTTATTTCTGTGTTCGCCCTTGCCCAACTCGGCCTCATCCTGCCAATCGTGTTCACGGCGGCTTATGCGTTTCTCTCTATCCGCATTGAGGATACCAGCATCCTTGATTTTATCCGTTATGCGCTCCAGTTTTTCGTCCTGCGGCAGCAGACCTATGACTGGGGGATGCGCATCGAAGCGAGGTGAATGAACAATGAACAGAAAAAAGAAGAATGCCGCACAGCAGCGGCAGACCAGCCGGGAGCTGATTGACATCCAGAAGATCACGGAGTATGGACTACTCACCAGTCATGGAGAGCTGGTGTTTTTCAGTATAGAACCCACCAACCTCTCCGTCCACTCCCCGGAATCCATCGGCAGCCGGATCTATGCCCTGATGACTGTCCTCAAAGGGATGGCGGAGATCGAAATGCTGGCCCTCAATTCCAAGGAGAGTTTTGAGGATAATAAGCGACACTACCGCCAGCTTCGGGAGCAGGAGCAGCTTCCGGTCATCCGCAAACTGCTGGAGAGAGACATGATGGGGCTTGACCGGCTGCAGGTGCAAATGGCAACTGCCAGAGAGTTTTTTGTCATCGTCCGGCTTAAAAACGAGAAGGATTCGGACATCCAGTCCTACCTCTCTCGAATCCAGAAAAATCTGGAGGACCAAGGCTTTAAGACCCGGCTGTCCAGCGCAGAGGAGCGTAAGAGGATGCTGGGGGTCTATCTGGAGCAGAATGCGACTACCGAAAAATATGAGGATTACGACGGGGAGCGCTGGGTCATGTACCGGCGGAGAAAAAAGAAAAAGAGCCGCCAAAGGAATTTGCCCTGCCTCCCTCAAACCAGACCATGCGGCGGGTATATGCTTATCTGCTCCAGCAGAGGCACATCAGCCGGGAGGTACTAAGCGCTTTCGCACAGAAGGGACTGATCTATGAGAGCCGGGAATTGTCCATAGATCAGACAAAGGTGTATCACAACGCCGTGTTCGTCGGATTCGATGAACGCGGCGTTGCCCGTCATGCCCACAAGAGGGGGCTCTATACCCAAGGCAAAAGCTACCGGGGCAACATAGAGGGCAGTGATACGCGGTGCAGTTTCCACTGGGTCGGTACCAGCGACCGCCTCTATGTATTCGAGGCCCCCATCGATCTGCTTGCCTTTCTCACCCTGTACCCGGACGGCTGGCAGCAGCACAGCTATGTGGCTCTCTGCGGTACGGCGGGACATGCTATGCTGTGGATGCTGGAGAAAAATCCAAATCTGCGGAAAGCCATCCTTTGCCTGGATCATGATGCCGCCGGAATCGAGGCCGTCGGCCGGCTCTCAGAAGTTCTCCGAGAGCATGGCTATTCTCAAATTGCCCCGCTGCAATCCGAATACAAAGACTGGGATGAGGATCTGAAAGCGCGGCATGGACTGGAGGCCCAGCCCGCCGAGGAGCATCCGCAGTTTGCGGTGGCGGGGCTCGTCTGCCGGCGAATCGGAGCCAGGTGCAAGGAAGTTCAGCCGGACCGGGCGGTTTACCAGTTTCCCGGATTGCTCCTGCGGTACCGGAACGACCTCCATTGGGGACGCTTTGACCAGGCGATGGAGCGCATGGAAACCATGGCGGCGCTGGCCCTCTCGGTGGTGCTGCGGGAGTGCAAACAGATGGGTACCGCGCTGACCACTGAGCAGGGCGTCCGGTTTTTAGGGTGCCGGTCAAGTACGAGGCCGACGAGATCAAACGGCGGCAGAAAGAGGAAAAGACCCAGAGGGAAACTGAGCCAGTGATGGCCTAAGCCTGAAGCAGCAAAGCGGAGGAATGGCTCAGTCCCACTCCTCCGCTTCTTCCTGGCTGCTTGTTTGTCTGCTGAGATATTCTGCCCGCTCCTGCTTATTGGCTGGCCGGGTTGCCTGCTTTCCACAGTCCGGGCATTGCTTCGGCAATTCCGGCGCCTCAAACAGATAGTAGCAATGGTCACATGCGCAAATCAAAGCAATCACCTCATACCAATTTATTATAGCAGACAAAGCGGAAACTGAACATCCCCTTCTGATATTAAGGCGTAGATATCAAAAGGAGGATCATGTGCCAACGCAAGTTATAACACTTATCGTGGTAGGCGCTGTCATGTTTCTCGTGATCGGCGGCCTCGCGTTTCTCTCTCATTACTATACCCTTGACGGGATCAAATCCAAGACTGTGGGCGACGGCCAGCACGGTACTGCTCGCTGGGCTACCAAACAGGAGATTCGGCAGACCTATGCCCATGTCCCTTTTGAACCAGAGCTGTGGCGCAAGGGAGAGCATCTGCCGGAAAAGCAGGGCCTTGTCCTTGGCTGCGAAGGGCCCAAAGACCATGTTACAGCTCTGGTGGACACCGATGACATCCACGCCATGGTCACCGCCGCCAGCGGCGCCGGAAAGACCGCGTTCTTTTTGTACCCCAACATCGAATATGCCCTCGCCAGCGGGATGTCCTTCCTCTGCACGGATACCAAGGGCGACCTGTTCCGCAATTATGCCGGTATTGCCAAGGACTGCTACGGATACCAAATCGCCGTGTTGGATCTGCGTAATCCCACCCGCTCGGACGGCAACAACCTGCTTCATCTGATCAACAAGTACATGGATATCTATAAAGCCGACCCCAAAAACCTGGCGGCAAAGGCCAAGGCAGAGAAATACTCCAAGATCCTCGCCAAGACCCTCATCAACACCAGCGGCGGCGACAGCGCCCAGTATGGGCAGAATGCTTTTTTCTACGATTCCGCCGAGGGCCTTCTGACTGCCATGTTCCTGCTGGTGGCCGAGTACCTGCCCACCGAGGACGCGGACGGCAATCCCATTGAAAAGCGCCACATCGTGTCGGTGTTCAAGCTGGTACAGGAACTGCTGGCCCCCAGCCGGGTGAAGGGAAAGAATCAGTTCCAGCTCCTGCTGGAAAAGCTCCCGCCTAATCATAAGGCCCGCTGGTTTGCCGGGTCCGCCCTCAACACGGCGGAGCAGGCCATGGCCTCCGTAATCTCAACGGTACTGTCCCGCCTAAACGCCTTCCTCGACTCGGAGATGGAGCAGATCCTCTGCTTTGACACCGCCATTGACGCGGAGAAGTTTTGCAATGAGAAATCCGCCATCTTTATCGTACTGCCCGAGGAGGATCAGACCAAGTATTTCATGGTCAGCCTGATCCTCCAAAATCTGTACCGGGAGATCCTCACCGTGGCCGATGAGAACGGCGGGCGGCTCAAGAACCGGGTGGTCTTCTTTGCAGATGAGCTTGGGACATGCCCGCCCATTCAGTCGCTGGAGCTGATGTTTTCCGCCTCCCGGTCCAGAGGACTCATGCTGGTGCCTATCGTCCAGAGCATTACGGGACAGCTGCAGAAAAACTATGGAAAAGAGGGCTCTGAGATCATCGTGGACAACTGTCAGGTCAACCTTTACGGCGGCTTCGCTCCGGCCAGTCAGACCGCGGTGGAACTGTCCAAATCTTTGGGCAGCCGGACGGTGATGAGCGGCAGTATCTCCCGCGGGAAAAACGATCCCAGCCAGTCCCTCCAGATGATGGAGCGTCCCCTCATGACCCCGGATGAACTCAAGTCCATGCCCAAGGGCAGCTTTATTGTGGCCAAGACCGGCGTCCACCCAATGAAGGTCAAACTGCGGCTGTTCCTTGACTGGGGCATCCGGTTCGGCATGCCCTATGAAGTACCGGAGAAGGCCCAGCGGTTCGTTGCCTATGCTGACAAGCAGGAGTTGGAGGAGTCCATCATCCGCCGCCACTATGGGACGATTGTAATGGATAGTGAGCAGCCGCAGGGAGGCGGCACATCCGCTGGCGGTATGGCTCAGGGAATTCAGGCCGCACCGGATTTCCGCAAAACGGTATTTCGGCCTTGACGGAGGGAAGCAGAATGAACAGCTTTAGAAATATCTACAATTCCAATCTAAGCCACAGAGCCAAGAGCGTCTATATGTACCTCAAGGATCGTGCAGACAGCGAGGGACGCTGCTGGCCGGCCATCAGAACCATTGCTCTGGAGTTGGGGCTTTCCCGCTCTACGGTCAAGCGGGCACTGGATGATCTCTGCAGGGCCGGTCTGCTGCAAAAGGACCCACGCTGGCGGGAAAATGGGAGTCTTACTTCCAATCTGTATCATGTGGTATGACGGAGGTGTCCAATGCTGGTTGAGATCGATCTACTGGATTATTTGGCTTATCAAATGGGATGCGGAATTCTTTCTGATCTTCGGCTGTTCCAGCAAAGTGAACAGCTGCACAGGCTCACTGCCGCGATCCCTTTAGGTGCATGCAGCGAATGGAATGGCTGGATGCGGCACAGTATTTGACAGGCCATGACTGCGCATCAGCACTGGAAGCAAGAAACCGTCTGGTGAGATAGCCTGTAAAAAGCAGACCCTCCCGCCAAGGGGAGGGTCTACATATCATGTGAACCGAGTCCCGGTTCATAATGAACCAACCAGAAGCGCCCACTCTAAGGATTTTATTTAAGACAGAAAATAACAAACAATATCTGGCCTTAAAGGTTATACCGCCTTGCGTTGTGTCCGGCTTTTGAAATTTAATCGTCTTTCTGTGCAACTGTAATGCCGACAGCAAAACCGTTGACCTCCACGCCATCTTCAGCAGGGAATAGGAGGTACTTGCGCCCGTTGATAATTTGAGTTTCCACCAGGTAACTATACTCTGGATCAGCAGAAATGGTGATCTCAGGTGTCTTGACCTCAAAGCGGCTGCTGTCGATCAGGTTTGCCGGATTCAGGACAACCCCCGAACCAAACTGCTCGCCGCAGTTTTCCTGGAATGCTGCCACCTGTTCATCCGCAATCCCGCAGCTTTGAAGGATTTGCCCTATTTCTGAGGCACTCATCTCCAGAGGTTCCGAACTCCTGCTCTCCCTGTGCTCCTTGATTTTCTCACGCAGCTGTTCATGAACAGTCTGCATCACTTCCAGACTGCAGTCAAACGCATCGCTCAGAGCTGACTGGAATGCTTCCTTCTGCTCAACGGCAGACATCGGCGCTTCCGGAAGATCGCGTCAATGAACTCCTGGTGAATTTCATTGGCCTTCCTGCTGTAAAAGAGAGCGTTATAGATATTTGCTGCCCGGTCATCGAATGCCGGGAAGAGAAAACCCAGCTCAGGAGGAGCGACGGTTTGCCCGGCAGCACAGTGGAATTCATTGTCACCTGGAAAATATCCCAACTCTACCTTGCCCTCCTTGATGGGGCACACAACACAGACGATGTAGGTGAACACCTCATCCGAGGCATCCGCTTGCAGGGAATCATCCTTGCCCCGATGGGGAACATCGTAGCTGTCACAGGTCAGGAGCAGCAGGTAACTGCTGTCCCCCATGTCCAGACTGTCAATTACCTTGCGGTAAAAGGTCTGGCGGGCCTCGTTGTCCTTAAGCTGGGAATCCCGCAGTGTGGTGAGCAGGCGGTGTTCCTCACTGTCCACTACCTGCTGAGTGGAGAATACGATATCAATGAGGTTTTTCCCCAGGGAACCGGACAGTCCCTTCTTCAAAAGGCTCAAATACTTCTCGGACTCCTCCTGCGGCATCATGCCCAGGGATTCGTCCAGATCGGAAACGATCTCTTTACTGCTGTTGACATAGCATCCATAAACACGGCTGATGGCGCTTTTTTCCGGGCGAAAACGGCGCCGCAGCTCATTGATTTCTTTTTGGTTCATTTTTTCCTACCTCGCTTTGTAATCGGAACGGTTGATAACAGACGATGAAATCCATTTTAGTGGAAAGAGCTTGAAATTTCAATAGCCGGAAGTTCTTTCCCCCAAGAGCGCAAAAAAGAAACCGCCCATGTCAGAAACTATCAGAAACTGACTGAGCGGCATATTTTTCATGTCAAACGCCAGCAGGAGCGTCTATTTTTTGATCCAGTCCAGAAAAACAACTACTTTCTCCAAGTCCTCATCCGGCAGGGCAAGCAGTTTCCTGCCTATGATCCCACGCAGGGAATCCGGATCGTCCATGGGAGCAAAGAAAAGAGTTGGCGTCAAATCAAAGTATTCCATGATGTTGAACAGCTCCCGGAGAGAGGGCATAGAAATTCCATTGGTGATGCTTCTGATGTAGGAGCCGCTCTTTCCAAGCTCCAGGCTCATCCGATGCTCAGAAACGCCCTTCTGTTCCCGCAGCTCTGTGATGCGGTCCCGCACAAATGCTTCATAGCGGCGGTTATCGTCCATGATCCTCTCCCTCCAATCTTTACTTATTATTTTAATATAAGGGAGCGTCACGGGTTCGCACTTAAATCATCAACTTTCGCTTCACACAACGAATAATTGGTGATATAATCATTAAAATGGGTGCCAGCTTTATATTTCTATTATGAATTACAATCAATAAAATATGACTGCGACTGTGTATGAGGGCTGTCAGATGGGAAGCTGCTTCTTTTATAGGGCATAGGGAGACACCGGACCGGTGTACCCAGCCTTGCTTGAAACCATAGAACACCATATCACGGAATATGGCGTAGCTGAATTTGTGGTGGGACAGTATGGCAACTTCGAGATCCGGGCGCTGTCACAGGCCAAGCGAGCGCACCCGGATATTACACTGATGCTGATGACCCCATATTACCCGGTCAACAGAAAGGTGGATCTGCCGGAGGCATTCGACGCCCTGTTCTATCCGCCGGATCTGGAAGCGGTCCCCAAACGGCTTGCCATCATCCGAGCAAACCGATACATGGTGGAGCGCAGCGATTTTCTCATCGCCTATGTGCGGCATCCCGCCAGCAATGCCAAAGAACTGCTGGAGTATGCTGGGACTGGAAAGAGAAAGGGAAAAATCCACATCACAAATTTGGCGGAGGAGCAAATCCCTCTTCCAAAGAAAACAGATGATGTGATATAATAGAGTAACAAAGTTTACCCATTTTGAGATTTGTAACCCGAGGTCTTGCTATGGAAGAAAAACTGGGACAGTCCACGGCTGTTCTGTTCAAATATGAAAAATTGATTTTGGCTGAAGAAGAAACCACATCCGCTGGTGGATGTGGCGTCTCCCTTGCGGCCTTTTCATGCCCTGCGTCAGCCTGTCCAAGTGACAGGGTGTCGCGGGGCGTTTTTATTGTCTAAACAGAGGTGATCAAGCATGAGTTTGCCAAAACGCGACGGCATAAATGACCGCTACTATCTGATTCATAAACCGGACACTTCTCCAGAGGTGCTGGCGGAAGCGGATATCTGTATTCAGGATGTGCTGAACGGCACCGCCCGTGAAAATCACTCCGCCTACCCGACCGTGGTGCGAAACCATAATGGAACGCCCTTCCTTCCGGATCAGCTGCTGGAACGCTATCTGACCAGTCTGCCACTGAAGGGATTTCCCAACGAGGATGCTGTTTTTCTCTGCGATGCCATGCGGCGGCTGGTGGGCTGGCAAGAGATCTGCTATGAGTTGGAGAAGTACATAGAAAAACAGGTGCAGGAACGCTATTTCCTTGTGGGAGAGCGTGAAGATGGCTTTACAGTCTTTCCGCCCTGCACGGTGTTGCCGGAATTGCGCCCGGAGGATGTGGACGAAGGGCTGCTGCACTTTGCCTGCTATGTGGCGGTCTGCTACACGGTGTATGGACAGAGTTTTGAAGCTCTCAAAACCGAACACATTCTTGGTCTGGTTTCCCAGATCCGCCCCGACATAGTAAAGGATTTGAAAACCAATGGCAGCGGCAAATTACCGTCTAACATCCAAAAACGGAAAACAAAGCACCTGACCGCTTCGGCCAACGACGCTTTCGCTACTATCCGAATCACCGCCAAGGATTCCACGGAGGAGTGCTATGATGAAGCCCTGGACTACCTGTGCGCGGTGCTTTCTCAGGAGGAATTTCCCCGCAGTTACTCGGTGGAGTTCAGAGGAAAGGAGAAAATCTATCTGCCCATTCCCGGCTTGCCCAAGAAGGGAGTCAATCAGCTCTTTGCCTGCGCTGTGCAGTACCCCAGTCTGCATCCAGCTATGGAGCG
>VOFI01000873.1_pt1:50000-164000 | contig 164000 bp, 153 predicted proteins | sample 5384131 | NCBI WGS metagenome assembly VOFI01 (sample SAMN12384728, study PRJNA508395) | human gut metagenome | isolation source: healthy gut H | host: Homo sapiens | reverse complement strand
TCTGAAAGATAGCCTTCTTCATTTCGAGTTGTCAGGTACAGTTCCATCAATGTCGAAAGATTGCTCGAAAAGTGAAATTGCTTCATTACAGCACCTCCAAATCCAGCGAACACAGGCGAAGTTGATCAATATCAACGCGCAGATATGTTTCTGTTACGTTGATCGCGGCCTATGAGCAAAAAGAAGCTTTCCAAGCTGCTGGCACTCTATCTGCCCTATGTGGTAATTGGCTTGCTGGCAACCAATCTGGGCGAGGCGTGGCGGCTGGCTGCGGGTAAGGAACTGGGCGATAAAATCGTATCGCTGATGGATACTCTCCCGGCTGCATTTTCCAATCCGCTGCCCAGCCTGCGCCCATTTGACTTGTTCATTGGTCTGTGCTGCGGTGCTGGAATGCGGCTGGCGGTGTACCTGAAAGGCAAAAACGCCAAAAAGTACCGGCATGGCATGGAGTACGGCTCTGCCCGGTGGGGAACTCCGAAGGACATTGAGCCGTTCATGGCACCAAAGTTCGCCGACAACATCATCCTAACCAAAACGGAACGGTTGATGATGAGCAATCGCCCACCGGACCCCAAGAATGCCCGGAATAAAAATGTGCTGGTGGTGGGCGGTTCCGGCAGCGGTAAGACAAGGTTCTTTATCAAGCCGACAACATTGCTGGAAATGCTAAACACTATGCAGGTTTCGGAAGATGATGAAACCTATCAGAATCCGGTAGACCTGTTGTTTGAGGATCTGGGTAAGAAAAAAAAACCAAAATTTTGCAGTGCGGCAGTACAAACTTTATAAGCTAGCTGCCGGCAAGACGGCTAAGTCGATCCTTATTTCCTGCTGCCCGGCTCGCACCCTTTGATATTCAGGAAGTCCGGGATGCCACCATGTACGATGAGCTGGAACTGGACAAGCTGGGTGACCGGAAAACGGCGCTGTTCCTTATCATGAGCGATACGGACAGTACATTTAACTTCCTGATCTCCATGATCTACACCCAGCTTTTCAATCTGCTCTGTGATAAGGCAGATGACCAATACGGCGGCAAACTGCCAGTCCATGTGCGGTGCCTGATCGATGAGTGTGCTAACATCGGTCAGATTCCGCAGCTGGAAAAGCTGGTGGCTACCATCCGCAGCCGTGAGATCTCGGCGTGTCTGGTCTTGCAGACCCGCAGCCAGCTGAAAGCCATCTACAAAGATAATGCGGATACCATCGTGGGCAACATGGACAGCCAGATTTTCCTCGGCGGCAGTGAGCCTACCACCCTGAAAGATCTTGCCGAAGCACTCGGCAAGGAAACCATCGACAGCTACAACAATTCCGATACCCGTGGCAATAGCCCAAGCTATGGCACCAACTACCAAAAACTCGGTCACGATATGCCATACTTGTTCGTGAAGAGTTCAGTTGCCTTGAATTTATCATGAACAGGGACACGATCAACTGGATTCTGAAAAAACTGAATACAGGAGGTCGAACATGGAGCATTTACCAAAGAAATCCATCAAAACGGCATCAGCTACACGCTGGTGGGAGACTACTACATTCCCGATTTGAAGCTGCCGGAGGAAAGCCGCCCCATTGGACGGTGGGGCCGGATGCACAAGACGTTTCTGCAAGAACACCGGCCCGGCCAGTACAATGCACTGCTTCTGTTGGGAAAACTCTGGACATATCTTGCTGACCTGAACGAACAGGCCGCTGACCGACTGGCGTGTATCGTCTCGCAGATGCAGGAGGCAGAGGGTGTCACCGAGGAACTGAAAGCCCGTGACCAGCTTGCGTGGGTCGGAAGCATGAACAGCATTCGCAGCCGGGCAGAGGAAATCATCCTGTCTGAGATGATTTTTGTCTGAGGGAGGTGGACGCATGATTCTGGAAGAAATGTATAACGGCAGATTTTATCCATGTGAAACGGTGGTCGCTGATTCACCGAGGTTCAAGCAGGCAGTCAAAGCCAGCGCCGCCCTGATGGATGCCTTATCGGAGCGTCTGAGCAAAGAGGACTATGCACTGGTTGAAGAACTGCGGGAGCAGGTGGCAATCGCTCAGTGTGAGGAAAACGAAAGCCGCTTTAAATACGGCTTTTCGGCGGGGCTGCTTGTCCAGCAGGAAGCCTATGCGCAGGTGTCGCAGAAAGACAAAGAATAGCATCTTCAATAATGGCTGTTCCCAAACTGGGAACAACCACCACAACAGAATACAGCTTCACAAAAGCCATTTGCCAATCAACCGGCGGATGGCTTTTTTGCCGCTCAATTTCACTTCCGCTTACGTCTGGCCTTGCGGTTGGGCGGGATGGGGCTGGCCTTTCCTCTCATATTGTTGGGGCTTTTGAGCTGCTTGGACAGGCTCAGTATCCGCAGGAACGCCGAGAAGTCCTCCGAGGAAATCTTCTCAAAGGGTATCTGCAACTTATCGCAGAACTCGTGGATCAGCATTTCTGTATCGCTGCCCTGCCCCTGTCCTTCATGGCCTCGCTGGTCTTGTTTTTTTCTTCACATCATCCACCAGATTCATCTGCTCCACCCGCATATTGGCGATCTGGTCGATGCAGATTTCCATATCTATCATCAGCCGCCGGAAATTCGGGTGGGCAGCCAGTTCGCAGAGAAGCCGGTTGTTGATTTTGCCGCTGCTCAAAAGTTCCACCATATCATCACTCAGATGCAGAGATTGAAGTTCTGTGTTTGGGTGATTTTTATTTTCCGTCAGCCCCATCAGATAGTCGGTGGACACGCCGTAAAAGTCCGCCAGCGTTGCAATCGCAAACGGGCTGATGTCCTTGTAGTCATCGGTTTCGTATTTTCCCAGCGCGGATTTAGACAGGCCGGTCTGCTCCGCCAGTTGTTCCAGCGTCAGGTGCTTGTCCACCACCCGCAGGTCTTTGAGCCGCTCCGGGATTGTCAGCTTTGCGTACATCCAAAGCCCCCTCTCTCGTTATCGTTTTTCAGTGATTACACCCATTATAGCACGATTCCATAAGCGTGGAAATATGCGGATTTCAAGCGTTTTTCCGACGTTTTGGATATACGGGAAAGGGCCTCTTTTTTTTCGGTAAACTGGTTCTTGCAGACAGGCACAGAACCTTGAAAATCGAATGACCGGCTGCAAGGGGTATGGCCTCCGGGGAAGTGACGCCAGGACAGAAATCGAGCGCACCAAAGAGGCCAATACGCCGGGAAAAATTCCGGGCAGGAGCGGCTTGCAGGCAGACCGGCAGACAGAAACAAGTTTATCAATCATGCGGGGCGCATGGCTCCGCAGCAAAGAAACGGAGGAAATCATTATGACACTGAGTATGAAAGAAAAGAAGATTCTCTACGCTTACGGCTGTCCCAGCCATCACAATACAGTGACACGGCTGAAATGGCTGACGGCACTGACAGTTGACCCGGAGGCCAAACGCCGGATGCTGGGGCTGGCCCGGAAGGTGGAGACGGAGGTGGGCGAAAGCTGGTACGAGGATTTTTACCACCATCTGCGCATGGAGATGGACGAGTACCGCCGTCTCAAGCGCAGCCTGCGTGTGCTGAAATCTTACACTGATTATGAGGAGGATCTGTATGAGGAAGCTGTCTAAGTATGAGAAAGAAACCATCATCAACTGGAACGAGGCGGAGAACCTTGCCAGCATCTACACCTTCAACGCCAGCTTGAAGCGCAGGCTGGCTGATTTCAGCCGGAAGTACCCGCTGCTGTGCCGATTGGAGCGCAGCACGCCGGAGGGCAGCGTGACCTATGTGCTGGACAAGTCCCGGCTGTCGATCCGGCTGGTGCCGCCGTACAGCGAGGAACGGAAAGCCGCTGCCAGCGCCTACGCAAAAGAGCATGGCTTTCAGGTGGTAGGGGCGGAAGAAAAAATCGCCTGAAACCGGGGCGTTTACGGAAAAAATGACGGGTCTGCACCCGCTGTTTTGACCGGCAATCCCCGCAGGCGTATTCCGTATCCACTCCCCGCCTATGGGCGCAAATGTGCGGATACGGAGCCGGTGAAACTGGCAAACACCGCTCCTGCGGTGGAAGCCAGCTTCGCCGGTGCGGGAGTACAGAGGGCAGCCAGCCCTTTGTGCCGGGGTGCAGGGGCGGCAGCGCACTGCTGGGGTCAAGGGGCAACGCCCATTGGCAGGTTAAGGGCGGCAGCCATTATCGGGTCAAGGACGAAGTGCCTTGGCGGGTTGAGGGCAGCCGCCCCATCGGGTCAAGGGTGAAACGCCTTGCCCAGGGAGAGTTGATGCCTGCGTCAACTCGTACTGGGTATTACCTGACGCAAAATTCGCAGGATTTGCGGCTTCGCCGCCCCTTCCCCGGCCCCGCAGCATCTTCGCAGGAAGGAGGAAATCTGTTTGAAACTGACACGACACAATGGACGCTCCGGCAAGCATGGCACCTATAATCCCCGCCACAATGACCGCCGGTTCGATGTGGAGAACAGCGACATTGACGCAGAACGGGCAAGGCAAAATGTCTACTGGGACTGCTACCGGGGCTTTACCACCCATGAGTTCCGAGAGAACCCGGAGCAACCGGATTTCAGCTTTGAGGAAATCGAGCGGATGTACTACTACGAGCATTACGGCGGCCATGTGGAGGCCCAGAACGCCCGGAATGAGAAAACCCGGCACACGGAGCGCAACCGCACCGTGGAGGACTTGCTGAAAAACAACAAGACCTGCCCGGAGGAAAGCATCTACCAGATCGGCACGATGGGAGAATCCGTCCCGCCGGATACGCTCTTTTCCATCGTCAATGAGTTTTATGAGGAATTTGAGCGCCGCTTCGGTTCCCATATCCACATCCTAGACTGGGCGCTCCATCTGGACGAGGGGACGCCCCACATCCATGAGCGGCACGTCTTTGACTGTGAGAACCGCTATGGGGAACTGTGCCCCCAGCAGGAAAAGGCGCTGGAAGAACTGGGCATCCCTCTCCCAAACCCTGAGAAGCCCAAAGGCCGGAACAACAACCGCAAGCAGACCTTTGATGCGGTTTGCCGGACGATTCTGTTTGACATCGCCAGACGGCATGGGCTACATCTGGATCAGGAGCCGTCCTACGGCGGGCGGGACTATCTGGAAAAACAGGATTATATCCTGATGAAACAGAAGGAGCAACTGGCGGCGCAGGAGCAGAAGCTGGAAGAACTGACGCTCAAAATTGAGGACGTGGAGACACTGTTAGATGATGTTTCCGATGCGGCCTATGACAAGGCGGTGGAGGTGGTGACCGATACCGTCCGGCAGGAGACGCACAAGGAAGATATTCGTCTGGTGGAGGAATCGAAAAAATGGGTGCTTTCGCCGGAGCGCAAAGCTCCAAAGAAGGAACGTGAGTATGCCGCTGAGCGTCTGGATGGGGTCATTACCAAAATCAAAAACGCCATGCAGCACGCTCTGGCGAAAATCCAGCGGACGCTGATGCAGCCGGAAGTCAAGCAAGCCGGGAAGGAGCAGGTCAAGAAGAAAGCCAAAGAATCCATTATGGATATTCTGGCAAAGGCAAAAATTAACGCTGACCGGGATAACCGGGAGCGTTGGGAACGTGAGGGGCGAATCGCCCCGACCAAAAAGAACGATATAGAGTTGTAAGGCATCTGATTTTCTGTGAAAACCGGATGCCTTTTTCTCTGTCTGGAGGTGAGAAAATCGAATGTGTTTGAAGCGGTGAAGCAGGCTGTCCCCACAAGGCAGGCTGCGGAATCTTATGGGATACAGCTCGGCAGGAACGGGATGGCCTGCTGTCCCTTCCATGATGACAAACATCCCAGCATGAAGGTTGACCGCCGGTTCCACTGCTTCGGCTGTCAGGCGGACGGGGATGTGATTGATTTTACCGCCCGTCTGTTCGGGCTGAACAAGAAAGATGCGGCCTTGAAGCTGGCGGAGGATTTCTCGGTCGGCTTTGACGCTAAAGGCCATGACCCGCCCCGCAGGAAGCCGGTCAAGCGAAAAATCAGCGAGGAACTGCGCTACCGGCAGGCGGAACAGAAATGTTTCCGGGTGTTGTGCGATTATCTGCATCTGCTGGAACGCTGGGAGAAGGAATATGCCCCGCAGACGCTGGAGGAAGCATGGAACCCGCTGTTTGTGGAGGCCCTGCAAAAAAAGCCGTACACGGAGTATCTGCTGGATATTCTGCTGTCCGGCAGTATGGAGGAACGGGCCTGCGTGGTCGCTGAGTATGGAAAAGAGGTGAGGAAGATTGAGCAGCGAATATCAGAGTTTACCGCCAGCCACCCGGCAGGCCGTCATGAGCGCAGCCGAAGCTTTAGCGCCGGAGCAGAGCGTTGACGAGGTGCGGGAAGGCCTTTCTGTCACGGAGAAGGGCCAGCCCGCCAACACCATCGGCAACTGCCGGACGGTGTTCTGCCATGACCCTCTCCTGCGGGACGCCATCCGGCTGAACCTCCTGACTGACCGGGTGGACATCGTGCGGGATTTGGGCTGGCGCAGGAACACCAGCGCCCTGACGGATACGGATGTGAAGTATCTGCTTCTCTATTTTGAGCAGAACTACGGCCTAACCAGCGAGAAGAAAATGACGGCGGCGCTCTCCATCGTGGCGAATGAGAACTGCTACCATCCCATACAGGACGTGCTGAACGGCCTTGTGTGGGACGGGACGCCCCGCATCCGCTCCTGTCTCCATCACTTCTTAGGTGCAGAAGTCAGCGATTATGTAGAGGAAATGTTAAAACACTTCCTGCTGGGAGCCATCCGGCGGGTGTTTTCTCCCGGCTCCAAATACGAGGAAATGCTCTGTCTGGTGGGCGGACAGGGGGCTGGCAAGTCCAGCTTCTTCCGCCTGCTGGCGATCCGGGACGAGTGGTTCTCCGATGACCTGAAAAAGCTGGACGATGACCGGGTATTTTTGAAGCTGCAAGGCCACTGGATCATTGAGATGTCAGAGATGCTGGCCACCAGCAGCGCCAAAAGCATAGAGGAAATCCGCTCGTTCATCAGTCGCCAGAAGGAAACCTACCGCACACCCTATGAGGCCCAGCCCAAAGACCGGCTGCGGCAGTGCGTGTTCGGCGGTTCATCCAACACGCTGGACTTCCTGCCCCTTGACCGGGCCGGGAACCGGCGTTTCCTTCCCATCATGATTTACCCGGAGAAAGCGGAGGTTCACATTTTGGAGGACGAGGACGCTTCCAGAGCCTACCTGTTGCAGGTCTGGGCGGAGGCCATGACCATCTACCGCAGCGGGAAGTATTCCATGAAATTCAGCAAGTCCATCCAGCGGCAGCTTGTGGAGGTGCAGAAAGATTTCATGCCGGAGGACACGGAGGCCGGTCAAATACAGGGCTTTCTGGAACATTATACCGGCAGCATGGTCTGTTCCAAACAGCTTTTTAAGGAGGCATTGGGCCACACCTATGACGAGCCGAAGCGGTGGCAGCTTCACAATATCAACGAGATCATGAATACAGTGGTGACGGGCTGGAAGCCATTCTCCAATCCGAGGATGTTCGCCGGATACGGCAGGCAGAAGGGCTGGGAACGGGACGTTTCCGGCAACGAACTGCCCGGCAACGAAGATGGATTTGTGGAACTGAGCGAGGAAGAATGCCGCCAGTTGGAGCTTCCGAAGGAGTGGATCGCCTGAAAATGGCGGTCTGTTGCCGGGATGGTTGCCACTTGGTTGCCGGGTTCGTTGCCGGGGATTTCCCTGTCTGGATACGGAAAAAACCAGTAAATAAGGGATATTTTAATATTTATCATTATCTCCGGCAACGAAAGCAACGAGATTTTTCAAGAAAATTCACAAAGTAAGATTTGCAGGCCAGACGGTAGTTTACAGGTTTTTAGAGGTTCGTTGCCGGACTTCGTTGCCGGTGCTGCCGTTCGGCCTGTCTCTCTATGGAGGTAGCCTATGGAAAAAAGCAAAAATCAGAAGAATAAAGTCCGTTTTGTGGTGGTGCGGGAGTTCTCCGGGGAGAAGTCCATGCGGGAAGCCTTTGAGCAGCTCATTGAGCGCCAGACCTGCGAACACTTCGAGGAATGGCGTCATCAGCGGGAAATGGCAGAAAAAGCTGCGTAAAAACGGTTGATTCAGGGACGGGGACATGGTACTATAATGGTATCGTGTCCCTGTTCATAGAAGGAGAACGCTATGAGCAGGAAAAAACAAGTCTATGAAAAAATCACCGCTCTCTACTGCCGTATTTCTCTGGATGACGGCGGCGACAATGAGAGCATGAGCATCAGCAACCAGAAACTCATGCTCCGGGACTTCGCAGAAAAGCATGGGATGTTCCAGTATGAGTATTATGTGGATGACGGCTATACGGGTCGCAATTTCAACCGCCCCTCGTTCCAGCGCATGATCGCTGACATTGAGGCGGGGAAAATCGGCTGCGTCATCACGAAAGACCTATCGAGGCTCGGTAGGAATTATATCGAAGCTGGCAGCTATATCGAAATCTTTTTCCCCAAACACAATGTACGCTATATCGCCGTCACGGACGGTGTGGACAGCCTGACCCGTCAGGAAATGGACATCACGCCCTTTAAGAATATCCTGAACGATATGTACAGCCGGGATATTTCCAAAAAGGTGCTGGCGGGACGCATGACCCGTTCCCGGCAGGGAAAGTTCTGCGGCGGGCAGCCGCCTCTTGGCCTGATGCGTGACCCGGAGGACAAAGGGCATCTGATCCTTGACCCGGAGACTGCGCCGGTGATCCGAAAAATCTATGATATGGCACTGGACGGCTGGGGCTGTATGCGGATCGCAAAGCAGCTCATGGATGATAAAATCCCCATCACCAGAGTAAAAAGCAATACAGAATGTGACGTGAACTACTATTCATGGGGGAGCGCAAGGATCAGCCATATCCTGAGAAATCCCTTTTATAAAGGCGCACATCTTGTCTGCCGGACACACCAGAAAGGCATCCGCTCCAACACTTATGACATTATCCCCCGTGAGGATTGGGAGGTCATCGAGGGCTGCCACGAAGCGATTGTGACGCCGGAGGAATGGGAACAGGTACAGGACATCATTGACCGCAGGCCAACCATTATGAAAGGCAACGCCTGCCCCTTCTATAACCTGTTCCACGGGCTTGTCTACTGCGCCACCTGCGGGAAGTCCATGCAGGTGCGGTATGAAAAGGTCGGCAGAACCGGGAAGAACCGCTTCACCGGCGAAATGCGGGAGCCGATTGACAGGGCATACTATATCTGCCAGACTTACAACCGGCTGGGCAAGAACGCCTGTACCAGCCACAAGATTGAGGCAAGGGATTTGTACAATCTGGTGCTGAAGGATATACAGGAATTGGCGGCGCAGGCCATGAAGGACGCCGATGCGTTCTACCAGCGGCTCAGCAGCCGGATGGAGCGCCGGTATCTGGTGGACGCTTCCCAGACAGAGAAGGAACGGAAACGGCTGGAAGACCGGAATCAGGAAATTGACGGGATGTTTTTGAGCCTGTACACCGATAAGGCCAAAGGCGTCCTCACCGAGCAGCGGTTTATGAAGCTGACGGCGGCGCTGGAACAGGAGCAGGAAGCCAATCAGAAACGCCTGCACGATCTGGCGGTGATGCAGAGCCGGGCGGACGCACAGGAAAGCGAAGTCCGAACCTTTATCAAGGAAATCCGGCGCTATGCCGCCATTGCGGAACTGGACGAGTCCGTACTGAACCGGCTTATCAGCAAAATCCTGATCGGCGAGGTTAAGAAGGTGGACGGTCAGAAGGTGCAGGAAGTCAGAATTGTTTATAACTTTGTCGGGGAAATCCCGGAGATTGCAGCGTAAATAGTTTGCCCCATCTCTCAACCATTGAGGGATGGGGCTTTTCTCATTCAGTATTCAATCACCAGTGTTTCCTCCCGTCCATCCGGGAACGTGTAAACAAACTTTGCTGCTGTATCTTTGCAAGCCCAAAAGAACAGATCGTTGCACTCCATGTCCAGCTCCACATTACCCTGGAAAGTGTCGGTCAATTGTATGGTCTGAAAACAAGGAAATCGCTCCGTATTGGTGCGGGAAAGCTGTTGCCGTAAAATCTCATACATCCCTTTCTTTGTAACAGGATTTTCTAAAATGTAGCGATAGCGGAACCGTTCATTGCTAAAGCGGTTGCTATTGATTACCCGAAGCAGATAGTCGGTAAACTTTGGTGGCATGATGCTCTCAATACTTACCACAACTTTTCGCTCCGGGCTGTTATGGATTTGAGTAATCAGGGAAGAAAGCACCTGCGGAGATAAGATGATAAAATCCATTTCTCCCTTGATAATTAGCGTGTACTCTTTCATTTCAGGCCCCTTTTTTGCTGGGGTTAGATAGCGATACTTTTTACATCTACCATGTTGCGGCGGTCATGGTTGACAACTTGCGTCGGCTCCTGCTCGGTATCAACCTGTCCGACAAAGCTATAATGGATTTCGATTTTCCGGGTGTTGGTTTCCCGGTCTAATTCATGTATCAAAATACGGTCGATAAACTCATGGACGTTTTCATAGGTCAATTCCTGTATGTCGCTGTATTTCCCGACAATCTGAATAAACCTTGATATATCCCTTTTTCGCTCGGTAACGGTTGCGATCTGCTGTTGTAACTCGTCTATCCTTGCGGCAAGGGATTTCTTTTCGTCCTCATAGCCGGAAGTTAGAAACACAAACCGTTCATCTGTCAGTCTGCCTAATGCGTTGTCCTCATACAGCTTGCGGAAAAGCGTGTCAAGTTCGGTCATACGCGCCTGTGCTTTGAAAAGTTCCTTTTGCTGCTGCGCTAATGCCTTTCTCGCTTCCATGTCGCCGTACTCGGTAGCTTTACAGATAAAGTCCTGTTCGTGTTCCTTAACATACCGCAAAACCCGCCGCATATCTTCCAGCACTAAATCAAGAAGTACGTTTTTGCGGATATAATGAGAGGTACACTCGCTGCCTGTCCTTGCCCTGTTGCGCCATGCGCCGCAAGAATAGGAAAACTTGCGCGGCTCGATATTTACGCCCTGTTGGTAATACATCTTATGTCTGCAACCAGCGCAAAACAGCAAGCCGGAAAAAATATCAATCTCCGCTGCTTTTGTCGGGCGGTGGCGGGTAGCAATCCGCTTTTGCGCAAGTTCAAAGGTTTCCTCGTCAACAAGCGGCTCATGGGTGTTTGGGAAGAAATAGCGTTGTTCTTCTTCGTTCTTCCGGGTCTTTTTCGACTTGTAGGATACCTTGTGAGTTTTCGCGGTTATGGTATGCCCTAAATATTCCTGCCTTGCTAATATGTCATAGAGCGTTTTGTCCGGCCAAGTATAGGGGGCGATCATTGCCCGCTGATACCGCGCCTGTCCTGTACGCTGATAGCGCAACGCTCCAATCGTCAAGACTTTGTTTTCCGCAAGCCATTTTTGGATTTCGCACATACGCACGCCGCTAACAAACATAGCGAAAACCTGTTTGACAATCGGCGCGGTTTCCGGGTCGGGTATAAGGTGGTGGCGGTTGTTCGGGTCTGGGATATAGCCGTATGGATATTCCCCGTTGACGCGCTCGCCTTTTTGCGCCTGTGCCTGTTTAACTGCGCGGATTTTCTTGCTTGTGTCGCGGGCGTAAAACTCGTTAAACCAGTTCCGCAAGGGGGTAAACTCGTTATCCTCCCGCGCTGTGTCAACTCCGTCGTTGATCGCGATATAGCGTACTCCGTTTTCGGGAAATACAATCTCTATGAGTTCGCCCGTTTTCAGATAGTTTCTGCCAAGACGGGAAAGGTCTTTGGTAATGACCGTCGCCACTCGTCCGGCTTCCACTTCCTGCAACATCGCTTGCAGCCCCTCGCGCTCAAAACTCACGCCGGAAAATCCGTCGTCCACAAAAAACTTTGTGTTCAAAAAATGGTGTTCGTCCGCATAGCGTTGAAGTATCATTTTTTGGTGCTGTATGCTTCCGCTTTCTCCGGCTTGCATATCCTCTTGACTTAAACGGCAGTAAAGGGCGGTGATTTTATTCGACTGTAACATTAGTCCTCCTTTCCGACAGCCGAATAAACAGGTATAATGTGTTGCTATCATTATACCATATCCCGCCGCCTAATGCACTACTCGGACGCTAAAAATCCCGGATTTCCGGGCTTTTTCTGCAAATCCTTTACAATGAGTTTCTCAATCTTTTTATGGATTGTATCGGTTGCCTTTTCACTCGGCAACGCTTGAACAAGATAGGTGATTTTCCCTATTTTGCGTTCGGTTGTAATTGTCTGTTTTTTATCCATTAGAAAAACCTCCTTTTCCTGTATGGATAAACTATATTCGTCAAAAGGCAAAAACGGGCGGTTGTTAGCTGCAACCTCACGGGAGTTTCACCCCGGCCCATGCTTATGGGTGCGCCGCGCAATACTTTGAGGGTGTTCAACGCGGGAGTATCATTGTGCCGCCTTGTATGTCGTCGCCCACAAGCTGCTAAACCTGTTTTACGGCGCGGTAGTTCTCGCTCGGCGCTTTTCCCCTATGGGGAAAAGCTGTCATGGCGTACCCGCCGACTGGCTCGGTACAGACGGAATGTACCCGTTTGCCTGTTATGCTGCGCACCAAAGGCCGCTTTCTTTGTCAAAGAACAATAGGCTTTGTCCTCTCTGCCCCTTTCGCTCCGTACCCGTTCGGGAGATGGCTCTTGAGTGCGCTTTTCAGAAAAAAGTTGAAAAAAGCAAAATGCGCCCGTCCGCAAGACGCGGACGGGCGCAAAGGAAATGTAAGCAGTAGCTAAATGTATTGACAGTTCACATTCATAGCCGGAATATCCCGCTTGCGGAGCATAGCTTTTTTTTGACCGCAAAGCATTAGGCGGGTTACAGTAAATAAAAATGGACACGGCGATACCTCCCCGATACCGCCGTATCCTTAAAAAAGGGCGACTTTAATACACTACCCGCAATCCATTCTATAATAGGGAACAGCGGCTTTTGCGCAATATTAAATAAAAAAGCCGATAACACATAGGTTTTTTGACCTAATGCGTTATCGGCTCTGCGTCTATGCGTCTGGCACTTTTAATCATTTTTTTTTGAATTTATTATATGTGTTAGCTAACTGTCCACAAGCCGCGTTAATCTCTCTGCCATGAGAAACTCTCATAGTAACTTCAAGTCCTGCTTGCTCTAATTGATGTTTGAATGCAACTATTTCCCGTTTCTGTGGTGCTTTAATTCTTGAATTGCTTGTTGGGTTGTATTGTAACACGTTAATCATAACTTTTTTGCCCCGAAACCATTTTGCAAGTTGTCTTACATCTGAGGGCCGGTCATTTATACCCGGTAAAAGCAAATACGCAAAGACAATTTTGCGATTATGCCTTTCAGAATAGGATAAGGCTTGCTTAACAACATCTTCAATAGCATATATGCGCATGTGAGGAATAATACGATTTCTTGCAGATTGTGTTGCTGCGTGTAAAGATATTGTCAACTGAATTTTAAGATGTTCCTCGCGCAATTTTTTTAATTGATCGACCGGACCAACTGTTGATATGGTAATGCCGTCGGTTGGAAAGTTGAGCCCATATCTATCTCGGAGAATATGGATTGCTTTTATCAAGTTGTCATAATTGAATAAAGGCTCTCCCATACCCATAAAAACGATACGGTTTACTTTTCGACGCAACAATATAATCTGTTGTACGATTTCTGACGATGTTAGATTACGAACAAAGCCATTTCGCCCGGACTCACAAAAAATACAACCAACAGGACAACCGACTTGTGTGCTCACGCAAACAGTTCCACCATCTCGCCGCTTGATAAAAACCGTTTCAATGTATTTGTTGTCTTTCAGTTCGTAAACATACTTTTCAGTATCACTGCTTTTGCAAATATTTTTTACCAACATTGATAGATTTTTTTTGCGTGGTAATTGCTTATATAATTCTTCATATAAGGCTTTTGCTTCATTCTCGCCAATAACTTCCGACATTTCTTTGTAAGTAAATCCGTATGGATCATTCCGTACTTCCGCAGGCGTATATTTAGGTAAACGTTTCATTTTTATATCCTTTCTTCTAAATAATAAAAGTTTGTTTTTCTGTATTTTTGATTACAATCTCTAATTTTTCTACATCAATGATATGCGTCAATTTGCATTTAGGGCAGAAAAGAGGAAAATCTTTTAATACAGTATTATGAAATACTTGAACTCTCGTCTTTCCGTTACAAATCGGACATTTTATCCAATATTTTTTAAGCATTATATTTCACTCGTCCTTTTTACACAAAAAAATGCAGGTCAATCCTCAACATGAGCATTGACCTGCATTTATAATGCACAGAGCAGTACAACAAAACTAAGGCATAGCTTGCACTATGTCTATACTATATCTATACGTCGTTAGTTTTTTGTATAGCATCCGCAAAATAAGCATGACAAAAAAGCCCATGTTGAAAATGGGAAAATCCTTTTTTTCAATGCTTATCTAATACGCATGCTATGCAACATAAACGCCGCCTCCCTTTTACATAAATTTTATTTTATCAGAAAATCAGTCTACTGTCAATACACAACAGGAAGTATTTAACCTAATGATATGAATTGTGTGGACATATCCAAAAAGAAAGGTGAACTGTAAAATGTAACAGGGTGAATGAAAATGGCAAAAAGACCCGTACCATTGTACGACTTTAAGGCTTTCGGGGCAGCTATAAAAGCCGCGAGAAATGAATACGGCGAGAGCCGCAAAAAGGTAAGCGACGAGTTATATATTTCCCCGCGCTACCTTGCGAATATCGAGAACAAGGGACAACAGCCGAGTTTACAGGTATTCTATGACCTTGTAACCCGGTATCATATTTCGGTAGATCAATTTTTCTTCCCGAACAGCAATGCGGAGAAATCCACCGGGCGGCGGCAGCTTGACGCGCTGCTGGACGGTATGAGCGATAAAGGCATACGGATTGTAACCGCAACAGCAAGGGAGATAACGGAAGTCGAAAAAGCAGAGGATTAACCTCACAATATGAGAAATCGGGAGATTGCAGCGCATGGCGGCTGCAATCTTTTTTTGCGTCCAAAATCAAAGGAACGCGCAACAAATACCGCCTTTCGGTGGGGGTATGGAGTAGATAGCAAGCACAGCAAACGAGTACCCGTTTGCGGAAAATGCTTGTTGGGATAATCCCAAACCCTTATACCGAAAGGCGGTGCGGAAATGGAAAACCGAAAGAGAAATATACAGATGAAGTTTTACGTTACGGAAGAAGAAAAGCGGCTGATCGACGAGAAGATGAAGCAGCTTCCCATAAAGCAGTATGGGGCATACTTCCGTAAAATGGCGATAGACGGGTATATTCTTGTCGTTGACCGAAGCGACACAAAAGCATATATCCGGGAACTGCAAGCGGTGAGCCGGAACATCAACCAAATTGCAAAACGCGCCAATGCGACGGGGACGGTTTACAGGCAGGATATAGAGGACATTAAAAAGGCGGTGGACGAGATATGGCGGTTACAAAGACGCACCCTATTAAATCAACCTTAAAGGCTGCGATAGACTATATCTTAAATCCCGAAAAGACAGACGGGAAGCTGCTTGCGTCCTCTTTCGGCTGCGGGCTGGAAACCGCCGATATTGAGTTTGCATGGACGCGGGAAGCTGCCGGAGATCGCGGCACACATTTAGGGCGGCACTTGATACAATCCTTTGCGGTGGGAGAAACCACACCGGAAGAAGCGCACAAAATCGGCATGGAACTTGCCGGGGCGGTATTAGGCGGCAAGTATGAGTTTGTTTTGACAACTCACGTCGATAAAGACCATCTGCATAATCACTTGATTTTCAACGCGGTTAGCTTCGTTGACTACAAAAAGTACCATTCCAACAAGCAAAGCTAGTGTTATTCAAACTATAATCATGGAACTTTGACATAGCGGTTAGAAACTCTTTGTAGCGGTCGCTGTCAAAAATCGCCTGTACGCCCTGTTCCAAACGCGCGGTGATCTCCTTTACCTTTTCGGCGGGCTTTTCGGAAGTAAGGATAATGGGGACGACGGGGCGGGGCTGCTGCGGCTCTGCGGCCTGTGCGTCTGCTTGCTGCGTTTCGGCTGCGTCCATATAGGCTTTGTCCTGTTCGCCGCGCTCCGGCTGCGGGTAACTCATAATGCGGTATTCTTCCGGCACTTCGCGCCCCTCAAACTGCCGTTCCCACTCGTCGCCGCTTTCCACGATATAGCCGTACTCGGTAAAGGCCGGTGATAAGTTCCTTTGTGCTGCCCTCCATATCGGAAGTGATATATTTGCTGTCGGTGCGGGGATAGGTCAAAAGCCGTTTTTCATAAAGGGCTTGCGCATAGTCAAGGGTCTGTTTCGCCGTAAACCCATACAAACGGTTTGCTTCCCGCTGCAAGGCGGTGAGGTCAAACAGTTTCGGCGGGGCTGCGGTCTTTTTCTCTTTTTTAAGGGAAGTACAAACGGCCTGCGATTTCTCGCAAGCCGCTTTCATCTGCCGCGCCGCCGCTTCGTCGTCCTGCCTTTCGGAAAGGGCGGCAACGCCGCCAACGTCCAGCCGGACGACATGATATTTCTCTTTCTTAAAGCTGCTGATTGCATAGTTTCTTAAAGCTGCTGATTGCATAGTCGCGGTTTACCAGCATAGCAAGGGTGGGCGTTTGCACTCTGCCGACATTCAATGTTTTATGGTAGAGGATAGAGAAAAGGCGGGTCGCGTTAATGCCAATGAGCCAATCGGCCTTTGCCTCTTTGAGCGTCATGTAGTCCATATTCTTTTGATTATCCCGAAAAAACCTTGAAATACAAGCACATTCGCAGGATTTCAGATTGATTTTACTACCAATTTACTACTTTTAACGGATTGCGCCTTGATATGCCGGAACATCTTGCGAGCATGAAACAACCCAATACAAACGCGACGCACTGGCGGCGCGGCACGTCGGCAATCACACAATTTCATATAGCACCGCACTGGCGGCGTTACCTTATCCCAACCGTGAAACAAGGAACGCCGCTATTTTTTTACCCTCATGTTACGCAGTAGGGGCAAAAAGAGCTTTGCTACATAAGGCTTTGCGGGTGCGGTTTTCACACAGTAAGGGATTGATACCTAAACCCTCAAAATCGCTGTTCTACTGCGTAACAAATATGCAGCAAAGGAGTTGATGAAGCTATGGCAGTTTTCCGCGTGGAGAGAAACACAGGATATACGGTTATGAGCAACCACCATTTACGCAACAAGGAGCTGTCCCTAAAGGCAAAAGGGCTGTTATCGCAAATGCTGTCCTTGCCGGAGGATTGGGACTATACCCTTGCGGGACTGTCCTATATCAACCGGGAAAAAATCGACGCTATCCGCGAAGCTGTCCGGGAGCTTGAAAGAACCGGATATATTCAGCGTTCAAGGGAACGCGACAAGAAAGGACGCTTGCGGGGAGCTGATTACATCATCTATGAGCAGCCGCCTAACTTGGATTTACCTACATTGGAAAATCCAACATTGGGAAATCCAACATTGGAAAATCCTACGCAGGAAAAACCTACGTTGGAAAATCCAATGCAATTAAATAAAGATATACAAAAGACTGACTTATCAAAAAAAGAAAAATCAAATACGGATTTATCAAGTAACCATTCCATTCCTATCCTTTCCCCTAACCCCTCTCCTTTGAGGGAAGAAGCGGCAGAGCCGGAACGGAAAGGAACGGAAGCGGCAGACGCATACAGTGTGTATGAGGAAATCATCAAGGACAATATCGAATATGAGCATTTTATCAAGCATACCGACATTGACAGGGAACGCTTGGACGAGATTGTGTCCCTTATCCTTGAAACGGTCTGCACCAAACGAAAGACAATCCGTATCGCCGGGGACGATTACCCGGCAGAGCTTGTCAAAGCAAAGTTTATGAAGCTCAACAGCAGCCACATTGAATTTGTCTTTGACTGCATGAAAGAGAACACCACGAAAATCCGTAACATCAAGCAATATCTGAAAGCGGTACTTTTCAACGCGCCCAACACCATTGACAGCTATTACACCGCCCTTGTCAATCACGATATGTACGGCGGCTATTAAAAAACAGGAGGATTTTATTATGACACAGAAAACAGGAGCTTTGATTTTTGATGAAACCGCTGACCGCTACGACATTCGCTTTGACGTAAACGACTACTACGGAGGATTGCATTGTGGGGATTGCCTTGAAGTGTTTGTACGCGGCAAATGGAAGCCGACCCGCATGGAGTACGGGGACAACTGGTATCTTGTGGGTGTGAGGGCTTCGGATTTGAACGGGCTGCGGGTGCGTATCTAAAGGCGGCATGAAAAATGTACGCCTTATTTTTATGCCCCGAAGCGGCACACCACCCTAACAAAACCATGAAAGGAGGGATTTCATGCAAGATGAAGTCAACGAAAAAGTTGTGTCTTTAGCAATCAAAACATCTAAGCTGACAGCCGAAGTGCTGCAAAAGGCTATGAAAGCCCTGCTTGCCAAAGGCAAAGGGCAGCTAACCAAAGCCCCGCATGGGAAAATCACTATGCGGCAGCTTATGAAGCCGGGAGAAAAGGTTTCCAACATTGAGATTACCGACCAAAATATCAAAGCCTTTGACCCTATCGCAAGGAAAAACGGGCTTGATTACAACGTCAAGAAGATTGAGAACGGCAAGCCGCCGACCTATCTTGTGTCTTTTAAGGGCAAGGATATTGACGTTATGACCGAAGCGTTCCGGGAATTTACCGCAAAGAAATTAGGCAGGGATAAAAAGCCCTCTATCCGCAAGCTGCTTTCCACTCTGAAAGACAAGGCGGCAGCTCTGAACGCACAGAGGGACAAAGTGAAGAAAAAGGACAGGGAGGTATCGCTATGAAGCCGGAACTTAAAAAGCTGCTTATCCTAAATGCCCCCTATCTGCTCTTTGTCTATCTCTTTGACAAAATCGGACAGGCGGTGCGGCTCTCTCCGGGGGCTGACCTGTCCGGCAAGGTGCTTTCCCTTGCAGACGGCTTTTCCGCTGCCTTTGCAACCCCGCTTCCGAGCCTTGCACCTATGGATTTGCTTATCGGTATTGTAGGGGCTGTCCTTATCCGGCTGATTGTCTATGTAAAAGGCAAGAATGCGAAGAAATACCGGAAAGGTATCGAATACGGCTCTGCCCGTTGGGGCAACGCCGAAGATATAAAGCCCTACACCGACCCGGTATTTCAAAATAACGTGCTGCTCACACAGACGGAACGGCTTACCATGAACAGCCGCCCAAAGCAGCCAAAGTATGCAAGGAATAAAAATATCCTTGTTATCGGGGGAAGCGGCAGCGGCAAGACGAGATTTTTCGTAAAGCCCAACCTTATGCAAATGCACTCAAGCTACGTTGTAACCGACCCGAAAGGAACGGTTTTAGTCGAGTGCGGGAAGCTCTTACAGCGGGGCGGGTATCGGATAAAGGTGCTGAACACGATAAACTTCAAAAAAAGCATGAAATACAATCCCTTTGCCTATCTCCGCAGCGAAAAAGACATTTTGAAACTGGTAAATACTTTGATTGCCAACACCAAAGGGGACGGGGAAAAAGCAGGGGAAGATTTTTGGATAAAATCGGAACGGCTCTTTTACTGCGCCCTTATCGGCTACATTTGGTATGAAGCCCCGGAGGAAGAAAAGAACTTCACGACGCTGCTTGAAATGATAAATGCGTCGGAAGCCCGCGAGGACGACCCGGAATTTCAGTCCCCCGTTGACCTCATGTTTGAACGGTTGGAGGAAAAAGACCCGGAACATTTTGCCGTCCGGCAGTATAAGAAATTCCTGTTATCTGCGGGAAAAACACGAAGCTCTATCCTCATTTCCTGCGGTGCGCGGCTTGCTCCTTTTGATATTAAGGAACTGCGCGACCTTATGGAAACCGATGAAATGGAGCTTGACACCATAGGCGACCGTAAGACCGCCCTGTTTGTTATCATTAGCGACACCGACGATACCTTTAACTTTGTTGTGAGTATTCTTTACACACAGCTTTTCAATCTGCTTTGCGACAAGGCAGATGATGAATACGGCGGCAGGCTGCCCGTCCATGTGCGCTGTCTGTTAGACGAGTTTGCAAATATCGGGCAGATACCGAAGTTTGAAAAGCTCATAGCCACTATCCGAAGCCGGGAAATCTCCGCGTCGATTATCTTACAGTCGCAAAGCCAGTTAAAGGCAATCTATAAGGACAACGCCGATACCATAGTCGGCAACTGCGACACCACCCTGTTCTTGGGCGGCAAGGAGAAAACCACCCTCAAAGAAATGTCGGAAATCTTGGGGAAAGAAACCATTGACAGCTTCAATACTTCCGAGAACCGGGGGCGCGAGGTATCGCATGGGCTGAATTATCAGAAGTTAGGCAAGCAGCTTATGACCGAAGATGAAATTGCAGTCATGGACGGCGGGAAATGTATTTTGCAGCTTAGAGGGGTGCGCCCGTTCTTCTCTGATAAGTACGACATTACAAAGCACCCCAACTACAAATACCTGTCCGACTATGACAAGAAAAATACCTTTGATATGGAAAAGCACCTACGGCGCAGACCTGCCCTTGTAAAGTCGGACGAACCCTTTGACTATTACGAAATCAGCGAAGCAGATTTGCAGGAGGACACCGCCCATGAATAGACGTATCCGAAAGAAAAAGGACAAGAAAATCACAGAAGCCATAAACGGGCTTATTTCCATTGCCGAGCGACGGGAACAGCAGCGGCAGGCAGCTATCCAGCAGTTTGTAAAACGGTGTGAAGCCCTGTATGAGCAGCAACGAAAGGAGGAATTGACGCAGTAACAAAGAAAAATACAACTTACAGGATACGCGCCCCTACAAAAATTCCTATCGCTCACCCCAACAACTGAATACCGCCGCGCGGCAGACACATAGGCAGCGCGGGGAAACCGCCGAAATCCGGCGGGCTTATGACCGCGGCAGTTTGAAAACTGACCGCCGTTTTTTATGCCCTTTTACGGGGCAAGCCGCATTTACGGCAGAAAGGAGCTTTATGGAATTTTTCAACAGCGCAATCGGCGTATTACAGACTTTGGTTATCGCTCTTGGAGCAGGACTTGGCATTTGGGGCGTTATCAATCTCTTGGAGGGATATGGAAACGACAATCCGGGTGCAAAATCACAGGGCATTAAGCAGCTCATGGCGGGCGGCGGCGTTGCCCTTATCGGCACTATCCTTGTACCGCTGCTTTCCGGCTTGTTCGGTTAAGCGCGGGTAGCTGCCTATGCAGAGCATACTTGACGCGATTAACGAATGGATAAAGGAAATCCTTATCGGAGCGATAAACGGTAATCTGTCAACTATGTTCGGGGACGTAAACGAAAAAGTCGGGACTATCGCAAACGAGGTAGGACAGACCCCGCAGGGTTGGAACGCAAACATTTTCAACATGATACAGACCCTTTCTGAAAATGTAATCGTCCCGATTGCGGGGCTTGTCATTACCTATGTCCTATGCTATGAGCTTATCAGCATGGTAACGGAAAAGAACAATATGCACGACATAGAAACATTCATGTTCTTTAAGTGGATATTCAAAGCCTTTGTCGCGGTGTTTATCGTAACCAACACGTTCAACATCACAATGGCGGTGTTTGATATGGCGCAGCATATTGTGTCCGGCGCGGCGGGGGTAATCGGCGGCGATACGAATATCGACGTAACCGAAGCCCTTGCCGCCATGCAGGAGGGACTAAAAGATATGGAAATCCCCGAACTACTGTTACTTGTCATGGAAACGAGCCTTGTAAGCCTTTGTATGAAAATCATGTCCGTACTGATAACCGTTATCCTCTACGGCAGAATGATTGAGATATACGCCTACTGTTCCGTTTCCCCTATCCCTTTTGCCACCATGACAAACCGGGAATGGGGACAGATTGGGAACAACTACCTAAAGGGGCTGTTTGCACTTGGTTTTCAAGGCTTCCTCATTATGATATGTGTCGGCATTTACGCCGTACTGGTAAACGATATGATAATCGCAGACAATCTGCACAGCGCGGTTTTTTCCCTTGCAGCCTATACCGTTATCCTCTGTTTCTCCCTGTTCAAATCCGGCGCACTGGCAAAATCTATATTCAACGCCCACTAAGGGCAGAAAGGAGGTTTTTTCTTGGCGTATGTACCTGTACCCAAAGACTTATCCAAAGTCAAAACAAAAGTCGCTTTCAATCTGACAAAGCGGCAAATCCTTTGTTTTTCAGTGGCACTTCTTATGGGACTGCCACTTTTCTTTTTGTTCAAAGACAGCGCAGGGACGAGCCTTGCGGCAATGGCAATGATTGTCGTCATGCTTCCCTGCTTCTTGGTTGCCATGTATGAAAAGCATGGGCAGCCCCTTGAAGTGGTTGTAAAGAACATCATTCAGACAAAATTGACCCGCCCCAAAGTGCGACCGTATCAGACGGAAAACCTGTATGCACTCTTGGAGAAACAGCGGGCATTAGAAAAGGAGGTATCAGCGATTGTCAAAAGGACAGACAAAAAAGACGCGGGAAGCCGCAGGAAACAGGCGTAAGCTGACCCGCGCGGAAAAGAAACAGATAGCGGCGGTTATCCGGCAGGCAAAGGGGGACGGCAAAGCCCACACCGCACAGCAGACCATTCCCTACCTTGCCATGTACCCGGACGGTATCTGCAAGGTTACGGAAAAGAGATATTCAAAGTGCGTCGTGTTTGAGGACATCAATTATCAGCTTGCACAGGCAGACGATAAGACCGCCATTTTTGAAAACTGGTGCGATTTCCTCAACTACTTTGACGCGAGCGTGAGCGTGCAGCTTTCTTTCATCAATCAAGGAACGCAGCGGGAACAGGCAGAAAAAGCAATCTCTATCCCCGCACAGGAGGACGCTTTCAACTCTATCCGCACTGAGTATTCGGATATGCTGAAAAATCAGCTTAGTAAAGGCAACAACGGGCTTGTGAAGCACAAATACATTACCTTTACCGTTGAAGCCGATAACAAGGCGGCTGCAAAGTCAAGGCTTTCCCGTATCGAAACCGACGTGCTTAACAATTTCAAGGTGCTTGGCGTAACCGCCCGCCCCTTATCCGGCTATGAACGCTTAAAGGTGCTGCATGGGGTATTCCACCCGGAGGGCGAGCCGTTCTCCTTTTCCTTTGACTGGCTTACCCCGACAGGGCTTACTACAAAGGATTTTATCGCCCCGTCCTCTTTCCGTTTTGGCGAGGGCAGATATTTCCGCATGGGGAAGAAAATCGGCGCGGCGAGCTTCCTTGAAATCCTTGCGCCGGAACTCAACGACCGTATGCTTGCCGACATACTGGACTTGGAAACAGGCGTAATCGTCAACTTACATATACGCAGTATCGACCAGTCGGAAGCAATCAAGACCATTAAGCGCAAAATCACAGACCTTGACAAGATGAAGATTGAGGAACAGAAAAAAGCGGTTAGAAGCGGCTATGACATGGATATAATCCCGTCCGACCTTGCCACCTTTGGCAGCGAAGCAAAGAACTTGTTGCAGGACTTACAGAGCCGCAACGAGCGAATGTTTCTCCTTACGTTCCTTGTGGTAAACATGGCAGACACGAAGCGGAAACTGGAAAATGACATTTTCGCTGCGGCGGGTATCGCACAGAAATACAATTGCCGCTTGACACGCCTTGACTATCAGCAGGAAGCGGGGCTTTTATCCAGTGTGCCGATTGGGGAAAACCTTATCCCGATACAACGGGGGCTTACCACATCAAGCACCGCTATTTTCATTCCCTTTATCACGCAGGAGCTTTTTCAGACGGGGCAAGCCCTGTACTATGGCTTGAACGCCCTTTCTAACAACATGATACTCTGCGACAGAAAGCAGCTCAAAAATCCCAACGGGCTTATATTGGGAACGCCGGGAAGCGGAAAATCTTTTGCGGCAAAAAGGGAAATGACAAATGCTTTCCTCATTACCGACGACGACATTATCATCTGCGACCCGGAAGCCGAGTATTTTTCCCTTGTGCAGCGTCTTAATGGGCAAGTGATACGTCTTTCCCCTACGGGCAGGGGCATTGACGGCAAGCCCCAGTATGTAAACCCTATGGACATAAACCTTAATTACAGCGAGGACGACAACCCTCTTGCGCTGAAAAGTGATTTTATCCTTTCCCTTTGTGAGCTTGTTATCGGCGGCAAGGAGGGTTTGCAGCCTGTCGATAAGACCGTCATTGACAGGGCTGTAAGAAATGTGTACCGCCCGTTCCTTGCAGACCCCGACCCGGCAAAAATGCCTATCTTGGGCGACCTTTACGACGAGCTGTTAAGACAGCCGGAGCCGGAAGCTGCCCGTATCGCGGCGGCATTGGAGCTGTATGTTTCCGGCAGCCTTAACGTATTCAACCACAGAACCAACGTGGAACTTTCTAACCGCCTTGTCTGCTTTGATATAAAGCAGCTTGGAAAGCAGCTTAAAAAGTTAGGTATGCTCATTGTGCAAGACCAGACATGGAACAGGGTAACGATAAACCGGGCAGAGAAAAAGGCGACCCGCTACTATATGGACGAATTTCACTTGCTCTTAAAAGAGGAACAGACCGCCGCTTACAGCGTGGAGATTTGGAAGCGTTTCCGTAAATGGGGCGGTATCCCAACAGCCATTACGCAGAACGTCAAAGACCTTTTGGCAAGCCGTGAGGTGGAAAATATCTTTGAAAACAGCGATTTTGTCCTCATGCTCAATCAAGCGCAGGGCGACCGTACTATCCTTGCAAAGCAGCTTAATATTTCCCCGCAGCAGATGAAGTATGTTACCCACACCGAAGCGGGCGAGGGGCTTATCTTCTATGGAAATGTGGTGCTGCCTTTTGTAGACCGCTTCCCGAAAGATACCGAGCTTTACAGGGTAATGACAACGAAGCCGGAGGAAGTTTCCGAAAGCGGAAAGTGAGGTGCAGACCATGAAGCAATATAAATCCCGCGATAAAATCACACAGAAAATGACCCGCGACGGGCTTATCGAGGTAAACGAAACACAGCAGACCGCCGAGCGTATCAGTAAACGGGAACAGGACGCGGATTTTCAAAAGTCCCCGGAGCAGCAAGCGGCGCAGGACGGGACGCAGCTTCAAGGTGTAGCGTCCCCAATTTCCCCGTTACCCCACGCGCCGGGAGCTGCCCCCGCAAGGGACACCGCCACCGCAGAGCGCGTCATGGAGCATATCGAAGTAGCGCAGACCCGCAGAGCCAGTAAAAAAGCGGTACATAAAGCACAGGAGGAAGTTACCGCACAAACAACATCTTCCCGCTTGCAGTTTACCGAGGAAGAACTTGCCGTCCCGGAACTGGAATGCTATATTGAGAAATCAAACAAAGCCGCTGACCGACTGGACGCAGCAAAGGCAGCTATCCCAAAGCAAAAGAAACTGGTTAAGGAGCGCACCTTTGACGAAGCCGCAGGCAAGGCAAAGACCCGCTTACGCTTTGAAGAACAGGAAAAACCGATACCCGGCAGTAAAAAGGGAAACCCGCTGTCACGCCCCGCACAGGAAGCAGGGATTTTCGTCCACAACAAGATACATTCCGTCGAAAAGGACAATTCCGGCGTTGAGGGGGCGCATAAGTCGGAGGAACTTGCCGAGCGCGGCGCGAAATACGGGGCGCGGAAGTTAAAACAGGGCTACCGCAGCCATAAGCTGAAACCCTACCGGGAAGCAGCAAAGGCAGAAAAGGCAGCATTTAAGGCAAACGTCAACTTCCAGTATCACAAGACCCTGCACGACAACCCGCAGCTTACCTCTAACCCGCTTTCCCGTTTCATGCAGAAACAGCAGATAAAACGCCAGTATGCAAAGGCGGCAAAGAAAGGAGGGGCAAAAGCCGCAGCGGAAGCCACAAGAAAGACGGCGAAGAAAACCGCCGAGGAAACGAGGAAAGCCGCCGCATTTGCGGCAAGACACCCGGCGGGCATTTTGATTGCAGTTGCCGCGCTGCTTCTCTTTATTATGATTTCCGCAGGGCTGTCCTCTTGCGGGGCTATGTTTTCGGGCTTGACAAACGGGGTACTTGGCACGTCCTACACGTCCGAGGACAGCGACCTTGTGGCAGTTGAAAACAACTATGCCGCATTGGAAAACGGGCTGCAAAGTGAGATTGACAATATCGAAAGCACCCACCCCGGCTATGATGAATACCGCTACGACCTTGACAGTATCGGGCATAACCCCCACGAATTAGCGTCTTACTTGACCGCCCTCTTGCAGAGCTACACCCCGCAGAGCGCACAGGCAGAGCTTGAACGTATCTTTGCCATGCAATACACCTTGACGCTGACCGAGGAAGTGGAAATACGCTACCGCACCGAAACAAGCACCGACCCGGAAACCGGGGAAACCACCACCGAGGAAGTCCCTTATGAGTATCACATCTTAAATGTGAAACTGACAAACAAGCCGATTTCCGAGCTTGCGGAGGAACTTCTTACGCCACAGCAGCTTGAAATGTACCGGGTGTATTTGGAAACAAGCGGCAACAAACCGCTGATTTTTGGCGGCGGTTCTCCCGACGGAAGCCCGTCCGAGGATTTAAGCGGCGTGGAGTTTGTAAACGGTACGCGCCCCGGAAATCAAGAGCTTATGGAGCTTGCAAAGCAGCAAGTCGGAAATGTGGGCGGCTACCCTTACTGGTCTTGGTACGGCTTTAACAGCCGCGTGGAATGGTGCGCCTGTTTTGTATCATGGTGCTACAATCAAGCCGGAAAAAGCGAACCGCGCTTTGCGGGCTGCGAATGGCAGGGTGTCCCTTGGTTTCAGTCAAGGGGACAATGGGGCGCACGCGGCTATGAGAATATCGCACCGGGCGACGCTATCTTTTTCGATTGGGATTTAGACGGCGTTGCCGACCATGTGGGGCTTGTGCTTGGCAGGGACGGAAGCCGCGTCTATACCGTTGAGGGCAATTCCGGCGACGCCTGCAAGATAAAGAGCTATGACCTTAACTATCAATGTATCAAAGGCTACGGGCTGATGAACTGGTAAAGCAGCCCCAAAAAGAAAGGAGAAATGACCTATGGCAAACAATAAAATCGACCGTATCAATAAGGAAATCGCAAAGACCCGCGAGAAAATCACAGAGTATCAGAACAAGTTAAAAGGACTGGAAGCGCAGAAAACCGAAGCGGAAAACCTTGAAATCGTGCAGCTTGTACGAGCTATGCGTCTGACCCCGCAGGAACTGAACGCTATGCTGTCCGGCGGCGGTATTCCCGGCATGACTGCCGCACCCGCAGAAGAAAACGAACAGGAGGAAAATGCAGATGAAGAATAAACTGAAAAAGACCATGACTGCCCTTTGTGCCGCCCTTATCCTTATGGGCGGTTTTTCTGTCCCTGCCTATGCACAGGGCGCAGCCACAGAGCCGCCCGCAGGGGACGCGACCAACGACAGCAACGTAGTTGTGGAGGAAAAAGAGGAAACGCCGCCCCTTACCCCAAAGGGAAACGCAACACTGGTTGACGATTACGGCGGCAATAAGCAGCTTATCACTGTTACCACCAAAGGCGGCAACTATTTCTATATCCTCATTGACCGCGCCGCCGAGGGCGAACAGACCGTACATTTCCTAAATCAAGTGGACGAAGCCGACCTTATGGCACTGACCGAAAACGGCGAAGCTGCCAAAAAGCCGGAAATCTGTAACTGTACGGAGAAATGCGAAGCCGGAAAGGTAAACACGTCCTGCCCGGTATGTGTTACCAGTATGACAGGCTGCACAGGCAAAGAACCTACCCCAACACCAACCGAGCAGCCGGAAGAACCGAAAGGAAAAGGCGGCAATCCCGGTGTGGTGCTTGCCTTAGTCCTCTTTGCCCTGCTTGGTGGCGGCGCAGCGTTCTACTACTTTAAGTTTCTAAAGCCGAAGCAGAATGTAAAGGGCGATACCGACCTTGAAGATTTTGAATTTGAGGACTACGACGAGGACGAGCCGGAAGCAGATACCGGGGAAACTCCCGAAGATGAAGAAACGGAGGAAGAAACCCTATGACCCTGTTTACCGACAATCCCTTTGAAAAGATGATGATACAGAAACCGAACGGGCGGCGTGATAATGCGCCGCCTGTTCCTTATCCCCCGGCTTGCGCTTCCTGCCCTTACAAGGGACAGTCCCCTTGTGTGGGGTACTGTCTGAAACAGGTACAGGAGAAAAAGAAAACCGAGCCGGAACGCTGAAAGGAGGAACTTATATTTGATTTTAGTTATCGCAGAAAAGCCCAGTGTGGCACAGACAATCGCTGCCGTACTGGGGGCAAAGGAAAAGAGACGGATTTCTCACAGGAAGCGGCTATATCGTTTCTTGGTGCGTGGGACATTTGGTAGGGCTTGCGGAAGCTGCCACCTACGGGGAACAATATAAAAAGTGGAGCTATGACAGCTTACCGATTTTGCCGCAGGAATGGAAGTACACCGTTGCTTCTGACAAGGAAAAGCAATTCAAAACCCTAAAAGAGCTTATGCACCGGGCAGACGTTTCCGAAGTCGTCAATGCCTGCGACGCGGGGCGCGAGGGCGAACTCATTTTCCGCTTTGTCTATGAAATGGCGGGCTGCAAGAAACCTATGCGCCGCCTTTGGATTTCTTCTATGGAGGACAGCGCAATCAAAGAGGGCTTTTCCCGTCTGAAGAACGGCGAGGAATACGACGCGCTCTTTGCTTCCGCATTGTGCAGGGCAAAGGCTGACTGGCTAATCGGTATCAACGCCACCCGTCTTTTTTCTGTCCTTTACAATCATACCTTGAACGTGGGGCGCGTACAGACCCCGACCTTAAAAATGCTTGTTGACCGGGACGCGGCGATTACCACGTTCAAGAAAGAAAAATACTATCATGTGCGCCTGTCCTTATCCGGCGCGGAAGCTGCAAGCGAAAAACTGTCTGACCGTTCCGAAGCTGACAGGCTGAAAGCTGCTTGTGAAGCGTCAAAAGCAGTCTGTACTTCCCTTGTGAAAGAGAAAAAGACCGCAGCCCCGCCGAAGCTCTTTGACCTTACTTCTTTACAGAGGGAAGCAAACCGCCTGTTCGGATATACCGCAAAGCAGACCCTTGACCTTGCACAAGCCCTGTATGAAAAAAGACTTCTTACTTATCCGAGAACAGACAGCGCATTTCTGACCGACGACATGAGCGACACAGCGGCGGGCATTATCAAGCTGCTTTGTGGGAAATTTTCTTTTATGGCGGGAAAAGACTTCACGCCGGAGCTTGGAAAGGTGCTGAACAGTAAAAAGGTATCAGACCACCATGCCATTATCCCAACTATGGAGCTTGCAAAGACCGACCTTGCCGCGCTGCCGGAAAGCGAAAGGAATATCCTTACCCTTTCCGGGGCGCGTCTACTTATGGCGACCGCTGCACCGCATACCTTTGAAGCGGTTACGGCAGTCTTTGAATGTGCCGGACAGTCCTTTACCGCAAAGGGAAAAACAGTGCTGTACGACGGTTGGAAAGAGATTGACCGCCGTTACCGGGCAGCCTTAAAGAACAAGCCCGAAACGGACGACGCAGACAGCGACACAGAAAAGACCCTGCCGCCGTTTACCGAGGGACAAACCTTTGACAATCCGGCTGCAACGGTAACGGAGCATGACACAACACCGCCAAAACCTCACAACGAAGCGTCGCTGCTCTCTGCTATGGAGCACGCCGGAAGCGAGGACACCGACCCGGACGCAGAACGCAAAGGGCTTGGAACTCCCGCCACCCGCGCCGCCGTCATTGAAAAACTGGTAAAGGGCGGTTTTGTGGAGCGAAAAGGCAAGCAGCTACTTCCCACAAAAGACGGTATCAACCTTGTGTGCGTCCTGCCGGACACTCTGACAAGCCCGCAGCTTACCGCAGAATGGGAAAACAATCTGACGCAGATAGCAAAAGGCAAGGCAGACCCCGCCGTATTTATGGAGGGTATTGAGAATATGGCGCGGGAACTGGTAAAGACCTATCCGTTTCTTTCTGATGATAAAGCGCAGATGTTCAAGCCGGAACGGGAAGCGTTGGGAAGCTGCCCCCGCTGCGGTTCTCCTGTCTATGAGGGAAAGAAAAACTACTATTGCAGCAACAAAGAATGTATCTTTACCATGTGGAAAAATGACCGTTTCTTTGAAGAACGAAAAGTAACCTTTACCCCGAAGATTGCCGCTGCACTCTTACAATCCGGCAAGGTAAATGTGAAAAAGCTCTATTCCCCAAAGACAGGCAAAACCTACAACGGAACTATCGTATTAGCTGATACGGGCGGGAGATACGTTAACTACCGGGTGGAGCTTCCGAAGAAAAAATAACTGAATAGCAAGCATAGGAAAAGAGTACCCTTTTCCGTAAAATCCCTGCTTTCTCTACCGAGAACGGCGGGGATTTTTGCTTGTTGGGAAGTTTCCCAAACCCTCTGAAACCGAAGAAAGGAGGTTACACATGGCAAGTTTACGGGACACCGTAAAGGACTATCAAGAAGAATTAAGGGACGGTATCGCTTGGGTGGCGTTTTGGAAAACGGGACGTTCTTGGAACGCCGAATATTTCCACCTTGAAATGAGCGATATTCTCTACCCGGAGGACAGAAGCCGCATGGAAGAAATCAAACAGGCTGACCCTGCCGCCGTTGTGGTAAACGGTTATTACTCCGGCTATCTTGGCGAGGATATGAGCCTTGACGAGCTGACCGCCGGAGTGCGCCACCACTACGAAAACGGATATAGAAATATCGGGGAATTTATCGAAGCCCACGACGACAGGCTGCCGCCGGAGCTTATCGAGGAAGCAAGAGCCGCCGCCCACGCTGCGGGGCTGCCTTTCTCTGAAAAAGCCTACCGGGACGGCGAAGAACCCGACCCCTATCTACTTGACGGGAGCATGAGCATGGAGGACTACGAGCTTATGCACCGCATGATTGAGAAAGAAAGGAGCGAGCGCATGGTACAACCGATTTTAAGCGGGTATCTTTCTAATCTTGGAAAGTACACCGAGGGCAGACCTGCGGGCGAATGGGTATCATTCCCCACGACTGCCGAGCATTTGAAAGAAGTCTTTGACCGTATCGGGATAGACGGCAAAAACTACGGGGAGCTGCACATCACAGAATACCAGTCCTCTATTGCGGGACTGGCAGGAAAATTGACCGAGCTTGAAAGCCTTGACGAACTGAACTATTTGGGCGAGCTTAAAATGCAGTTTGACGACGACCGGGAAAAATTTGTTGCAGCTATGGCATACGGCGACCATACAAGGGACTTGCAGGACATTATCAACCTTGCACAAAACCTTGATTGTTACTGGCTTTACCCGTCCGTACAGAGTGAGGAAGATTACGGGCATTATCTGATTGAAGAACTGGACGAGTTGGAGCTGCCCGAAGAAGCAAAAATATTTCATGTATGAGGAATACGGGCGGGACGCTGTTATCAATGACGGGGGCAGATTTACCGAGCAGGGCTATATCTACAATAACCGCAACACCTTTACAGAATGGTATGACGGGCGCGACGTGCCGGAGGAATACCGGGTAACGCCGCAGCCGCCAGTACAGGAAAAGGAACAGGCAGACCTTGACGCTTCCGCAGCCATACCGACCGCCGCCACAAAGCAGCCCCCGGTTCTCCCAATTATCCTATCTTCTGAAAAGCCCGCTGACAAGATGAAAGAGATTACCGACCGACTGGAACAAGGGGATTTTAGGACTGTATGAAAGCGACCGTTACGCCGACTATCTGCGTACTATGTCAAAATTCCATGATTACAGCCTTAACAATACAATCCTTATCGCCATGCAGGGCGGCAATCTTGTGAAAGGCTATAAACAATGGGAAAAGGAATTTGACCGCCATGTAAAGCCCGGAGAAAAAGCTATCAAGATACTTGCGCCGTCCCCGTTTACCGTTAAGAAACAGGTGGAAAAAATCGACCCGGACACCCAAAAGCCTGTTTTCGATAAGGACGGGAAACCTGTTACCGAGGAAAAGGAAATCAAGATACCCGCCTTTCGTGTGGTATCTGTCTTTGATATTTCACAGACCGAGGGAAAGGAGCTTCCTGCCCTTACCTATGAGCTGACGGGCAACGTGGAACAATACAAGGATTTTTTCGCTGCCCTTGAAAAGACTTCTCCCTTTGCTATGGGATTTGAAGCACTAAGCGGCGGCGTAAAAGGACGCTGCAATTATGAGGAAAAGCGTATCATCATCAACGAGGGCATGGACGAATTGCAGAATATCAAGACCGCAATCCATGAAATCGCCCACGCCACGCTGCATGATACCGCCCTTGCTATGCCGGAACGCCCCGACCGCCGCACCCGCGAGGTACAGGCAGAAAGCGTCGCCTATGCTGTCTGCCAACATTACGGGCTTGATACGTCGGACTATTCTTTTGGATATATCGCCGGGTGGAGCAGCGGAAAAGAACTTGCAGAACTGAAAGGCTCTCTTGAAACAATCCGCAGCACCGCCGCAAGTCTGATTGATACCATAGACGGGCATTTTGCAGCAATCCAAAAGGCACAGGATAAGGAACAGACCACCGAACAGGCGCAGCCCGCACAGGAAGCTACCAAACAGCCCGAAGCAGAAGCCGCCACGCCGGAGCTTCCCGAAGAAACAGCCCCGGTACAGGAAAAAGAAACACAGCCGGAACAGGCTGCACCCGCCGCCCCTTATTACACTATCAATGAAGCTGCCGCCAAACGTGCAAAGGATATGAACAGCTTTTCCGATTATAAGCAAGGCAGCGCGACGGCTGAATACAGGCATTACGTTGATGAAGCCGTACAGATCGCAGAAAGGCAGAAACAGCGGGTAGACCCGATGTACCATGAGAAAATCGACAGCCTGCTTGACACCTACGCCCGGAAACTGGCGGCGAACATGAACAAAGGCTATGAGATTGACGCTCGTGTTCCCTCTATCCTGATTGCGGGCGGCTCTAACTTTCCCACAAGGAAGAAAGAAAAGCAGAACGCAGCCCGCGACAGCAATTACCGTGAATGGCAGGACATACAAGGGCTTCTTGATAAAATCCGCAGTACCGGCATGGGCGGTATCAGCGCAGACGACCCGCAGGCAGTACAGAAGTTAGAAAAGAAACTGGAAAGCCTTGAAAAATCACAGGAAACCATGAAAGCCGTAAACGCCTATTACCGTAAGCATAAGACCCTTGACGGCTGCCCGCATTTACCGCCGGAGGAACTGGAAAAACTGAAAGCAGACATGGCGAGCAGTTGGCATTTGGAGGACAAGCCCTTTGCGACTTGGGCGTTATCCAACAACAGCGCAGAAATCCGGCGCGTGAAAGACCGTATCAAATCCCTTTCACAGCAAAAAGAAATCGGTTTTGTGGGTTGGGAATTTGACGGCGGCAAGGTGGAAGCAAACACCGAAGCGAACCGACTGCAAATCTTCTTTGAGGATAAGCCGGACGAAGCCACGCGGGAAGCCCTAAAAAGTAATGGCTTCCGTTGGTCGCCAAAAGCAGGGGCATGGCAGCGGCAGCTTACCAGTAACGCCTATTATGCGGCTGATTATGTGAAAGCGATTGTACCCCTTACGGGGGAAAAGCCTACCGAGTTACAGCGGGCGCATATCCGGGCACAAAAGGTAGCTGCACAGGAACAACCAGTACAGGAGCAGCCGGAACAGGAAGCCCCACAGGACAAAGACACCTTTTCCATTTATCAGATAAAAGGCGGGAACGAAACAAGGGACTTGCGCTTTGAACCTTACGACCGTCTGACTGCCACAGGACACCGGGTAGACGCGAAAAACTATACACTTGTCTATTCCGCAGAGCTTACGCCGGGGACTTCCCTTGAAGATATTTACACCCGCTTCAATATCGACCACCCGAAAGATTTTAAGGGACACAGCCTTTCCGTTTCCGACGTGGTGGTACTTCATCAGAACGGGCAGGACACCGCCCACTATGTAGACAGCTTCGGTTATAAGAAAGTGCCGGAATTTTTGCAGCCGGAAAACTATCTGAAAACTGCCGAGCAGACCACCGAGCAAAACTACAACATGATTGACGGGCAGATAAACAACACCCCGACCGTCGCAGAATTGGAAGCAAAGGTAAAGACAGGAGAAACCATTTCCCTTGTTGACCTTGCTGAAGCTGTCAAGGCTGACAAGGAACGCGGCAAGGCAGCAAAAACGGAAAAGAAGCCCTCTATCCGGGCGCAGCTTAAAGCAGCGAAAGAACAGACACCGAAGAAACAGGCAAAACAGAAAACACAGGATTTGGAAAGGAGCTGACGCATGAATAAGTTTGAAAACGTGGATATTTTCGCTTCTCTTGACGCTATCATGCGGCAGAATACAGGATTTTTCCAAAGTGATTTTGACATTGACAAGGAGATTATTGCAAAAGCAGCGGCAAGCCCTAACAGAGAGGATAAGACGCTGCTATGGTTTTGCCGCCCGTCCGGGACGCATTGTTTTAAGGAGCGCGACGTGTTCCTAAAGGATACCGCCGCCCACAATACATGGTGTTTTTACAAAGAGCAGACCCGCGACCGCGTTCTTGCCTATGCCGTCGAGCTGACGGGCAGGGAGCGCGGGAAAATCAAAGGCAATCTTTATGAGCTTGACTATACAAGGCAGTATGAGCGCGTTAAGGACAATACGCTTGCCGCCGACACAGTCAAGTTGATTTATGAGCATGGGACAAGGGAGATACCCGCCGGACAGCATTTTAACGGAAATCCCGATACTTCTTTAGGGAAGTTTGAACACTTTGAAGCAGTACCCAACGACCCTGACGCGCTACAATTCCTTTTACGGGAAGAAAAGCAAAAACGGGATAAACTGACACCGGGCGACTTCAAGGAACATACCGCCGCCCTGCGTGCTGGGCTGATTGAAGCCGAAGCGCGGCGCATTGTGCAGGAAATGAAGCGCAGGGACACGCCCAATAGCCCTAATAGGACACATTTCATGGTGGAACTGTCCCCGACATTTATGCAGCTTGCGTCCTCTAAGGACACCGACCGTCTGTTTTCCATGCTGCCCTATAAGACACTTTCCTTTTCCAAAATCGAGGGCAGACATGGAACATACGCCTTGATTGATAAAAATGAAAACCGAGACACAGATATTTGCAGGGTGCGCCCCTCAATCCGGGCGCAGCTTGCCGCTGACAAAAGAAAAGCCGCCCCGAAAAAGGCGGCTGTAAAATCAAAAAATCACGAATTGGAGGTATGAGAATGATTAGACTGACCGTTGAAGAAACAAACCTGTTGAGCATTTACAATGAGGGCGGCAAGCGCGGGCTTATGGAGAACATCAACGCTGCGCTGCCGTTTATGGACGAGGATATGCGGGAACTGGCGAAGCGCACCCTTGCGAAAATTGCACCTCTGACAGAAAATGAGTATATGGAGCTTGCCATTTTCGCCGCTGATGAAGTATGACCGGGGTTAAGCGGCTTACGCCGCCCCAAAGCCGGAAAGTCAACAGCCTTGTAAAAAAGGAGTGCTGCAACTGCGATAACGGACACTGTATTTTACTGGACGACGGGGAGGAATGTGTCTGCCCGCAGCTTATTTCCTATTCTCTTCTATGCAAATGGTTTCAGACCGCCGTACTTCCCTTTGATAAGCTGCTGTATGCAGAGCTTTTCAAGACCGAGGATAAAAAGCGTTGTACCGAGTGCGGAGCTTCTTTTGCGTCCACCTCTAACAGCGTCAAATACTGCCCGGACTGCCGGAAGCGTATTACCCGCAGACAGGCAGCGGAGCGCATGAGGAAACGACGCGCCCTTGTTACGCAGTAGGGGCAAAAAAAGCCTTGATTTACGGGGCTTTCAGTGCTTGAAAATGACGCGGCAAGGGTTTTATACCTTATCCCCTAAAAATGACGTTCTATTGCGTAACAGATACCAAAAACGCACCTACATAAAACAGGGCGCGGACAGTCTTTGTTGGCTGTCTGCGCCCTGTTCTTTTACTTTATTCGTGCAGTCCTTCTATATCCTTTATTCGATTTTCCAATAGGATATACAGCTCTCCATTCTCTCCCCTTATAACCAGAGTATCATTTTCATCGGAATAAGTTCCATATTCCACACATTCTATATATCCGATAAGTGTATTTCCGTCCTCAAAAGTAATTTGGATTTTACTGTCTGCGTTAATATAAGTTTCTACGCCATAACTGCCATTTTCTAATGTTATTCTGTAACATGGTGTAATACCAACCATTTTCATAATTATTCCCGTTCCTTTCCTTTCTTCCGTTCCGGCTCTTTGCCTTGCCGCAAAATATTGTCTATGTTCTGTTTGATAACATCGTATTCCTTGACCTGTTTTTTCAGCTTGCCATAATCAGCGTAAAGGGCTTCTTTTTGCGCTTGTAGTTTCCCGTATTCTTCCTGCATGGCGGCAAGGTTGGGGAGTTTAGTAACGCCCGCCGCTTTCAGTGTCTTTACTGCCGCTTCATGGAGTATCAGACTGCTTTCCTGCTTTGCCCGGTATGCGTCCTTATCCTTTGCCCTGCGGTATGCTTCATAGACAGGTTTTGTCTTTTGGTAGGTGGTAACGTGCTTCATCAGCACCGCCATATCTGCAAGACGCTTTTCCACGCTCTTTAATGCGTCTGCTGTCTTTTCATTTTCCGCATTTACTTCCTCAATCCGGCTGACTAAATCTGCGTACTGCTCAATCTTATGTTCTGTCAAGAAATTCATAGTCTTTGCAGCCAGTTTCAGATTATGGATTTTCGCCCACTGTTCATAGCCCCGGCTCTCTTGTGCCTTGATACTGTTTTCAATGTCAATAAGCAGCGATACGCCGCGCTGCTCTTTGGGAGCTTTCGCCGCCTTTGTGCGCTTGCCCTCTATCCGTTCTCTTATGGCTTCCTCTGTATAATCTGCACCGAGAGTTTTCAGACGGGTAAAGCGTTCCTGTCCGGGAGCGCGGCAGGAGATATATTTTCCCGGCTTTATCTCATAACCCGCTGCCTGTAACCGCTGCAACAATTCTTCAAAACTTGCCACTTGGGGGATAAGCGTATCAACGGTAATTTTCAGCTTGCCTTTCCAACTTGCACCGACCTTTTCCGCTTGATATTCTGCATAGCTTTTTCCCTTGCTGCCTTTGCCCGGAACGACAACGGACAGCCCGTTTTCCCGGCACAGCTTATCGCTCATGTTCCGTATGCCATAGTAGCTGCGTTTATTGGAATTGTATTTGTGGTAGTCAACAAAATTGACCGCACAAAAAATGATATGGTTATGGATATGCCCTTTGTCTATGTGGGTAGTCAAGACGTATTCATGCTGTCCCTTTGTTACCGCGTCGGCAAGCTGTTTCCCGATTTCATGGGCTTTCTCATAATCCACTTCCCCCGGCTCAAAGGACTGTATCAAATGGTGGGCGAGATTGTTCCCTTTCTCTATGGCTTGTGCAAGCGTAAATCCAAACTCAATATCTGCCGTTTCATAGCTGCACCCAAAGGAGGACACAAGCGTTTTCCCGTCTGTTTTATCCGGGTTTTGGATATAGTCAAGGGCTTTGCTCAACGTGCTTTTAATAGGCTTAATCTTTGTAACCGCCATATCTCCGCAAGCACCCCCTTTATTTCCTCTATGTCCTCTTGGTAGAACGCTGCCTGTCGCATTGACACGCTTTGCAATCTGATTGATGTTGACCCCGATTTTCTGTATCTCTGCTGTCATGCCTTTTATATCGCTATGGTCTGTCTGAATGATATACCCGTCAATGGCAATCTTGCGAAGATACGCCGCCATGTTCCGGGTAGGGACAAGCTTCATTTTCTGTTCAATCAATGCCCTTTCTTCCTCTGTTACATAGAATTTGATTTGTATTTTTCTTTTGCGTCCGTTCATGCAATCGCTCCTTTCCATTCCGAGGGTTTGGGACACTTCCCAACAAGCAATTTTCAACCGACGCACCGCAGGACGGGAGGGCGAAAATACGGAAAAGGGTACTCTTTTCCTATGCTTGCTACGAAACTTTATCCCTTACTACCTACAACACCGGGAACGGCAAATTTGACGAACTTTCCCAAAAGAAAAACGCCGCAATCTGCGACGTTTCAATCACTCTATATAAACAAAAACGAGAGAACTTTATTCCCCCGTTTCGTCGTTGTTGGCTTCCTCTATTCCTTTTTGCAGCAGTAGCAGACAGGATTTTCAAATCTTTTTCGCTCATACCGTCAAGCATAGTATCGAGCTGACGGCGGCGCGTGGATTTCTCCTGTTCCCGTTCCGGGAAAAAGAACTGGTCTACTGATACATCAAGCAGGGTTACAAGCTCATATAAAATCTGTAAACTTGGGTGCTGCCCGCTGTTCTCAATGGACGCGATATATCGGGGCGCAATATTCAGCGTATCGGCTAACTGATTGCGTGATATTCCCTTTGCTTTTCTTGCTGCTTTAATGGCTTGCCCGAAAGCCTTAAAATCAAATTTTTCTTTGTTCTGCTTCATAGTCATTTCACCCAACTACATTGTATATTTCATCTTCCTTTCGAGATATGATTACACACAGCACATTATTGACTGAAATAGAGCATATCATATACTTGATATTATTCGGCTATCCGAGTATAATTATACTGGTAAAATTTGAGGAAAGGGCGTTTTGATTATGGAATATATGTCTTGTCCCGAAGCGGCAAAGAAATGGGGAATTTCTGAAAGACGAGTACAGATACTTTGTAGCGAAAATCGCATACCGGGCGTTTCAAAACTGGGGTATATGTGGCTGATACCAAAAAACGCGGAAAAACCTTTTGATATGAGAAAGAAACAACATAAAATGCAGATACAATAAACAAACAAATAAACCTTACAACAACTGTAAGTGGTGTGGTTGCTTCTTATGCAGTAAAATTATATTCGTAAGATAAGCGTAAGCAAAAAATGTGAGGTGTGAGATATGAATGATACAAAAAAACTATTAGAAGTACGCGACTTGCACAAAGCATATTCCAAAGAGGGGGTTCCAACAAAAGCACTAAACGGAATTACCTTTGATGTTCTGAATGGCGAATATTTGGGAATTATGGGAGCCAGCGGTTCTGGAAAAACAACATTGTTGAATTGTATTGCTACGGTCATTAAACCAACCTCTGGACAAATTTTACTTTCAGGTGCCAATATAAGCTCTTTTGATGGCACGAAGTTGGCTGAATATCGTGGCAACAAGATTGGTTATCTATTTCAAGATTTTGCTTTACTTGATAATCTAACTGGTAAAGAAAATATTATATTGCCTTTATCAATTCATAATATTGACATTGTTACAGCGGAAAAAAAGCTAAAAGATATAGCAGATTTTCTTGGAATTACAGACGTTCTTTCTAAATTTCCGTCACAAATGTCGGGCGGTCAAAAACAACGCGTAGCTGCTGCACGTAGTTTGATTTCTGACCCCGATATTATTTTGGCTGATGAACCTACAGGTGCATTAGATACAAAATCAGCACGTTTACTCATGGAGAAGTTACAGGAAATCAATCTTAGGCGTGGACGCACAATCCTAATGGTCACGCATGACCCTAACGCCGCGAGTTTCTGTTCTCGTATTTTGTTCATTCAAGACGGTGTTATTTTCCATGAGTTACGTCGTAAAATTCCAAATGAAACACAGGAAGATTTTTATGCACGTATTTTACAAGTGATGGCTCAAATGGGGGGAGGAAGTGCAAATGTTCTTTAATCTCACATGGCGAAACGCCAAACGGAGCCGTAGCGAAAACCTAATTTATTTTCTGACAATGATAACAGCCGTAGCAATGTTTTATATAGTGCTTTCTCTTGGACAACAGGACGTAATACGTTTTTTAAGTGAAATTGAGAGCGACGCAGTAGAACGGTTGCTTACTAATCTTTTACCGACGGTTTATCTTTGTGCTTTATTATTTGTGTTCTTTCTCGTAGTATTTGCAAACAAATATCAACTTGAATGTCGTAGTCGAGAACTGGGGCTTTATTTGATGTTTGGAATGACAAAGATTAAATTATTTATTCAAATAATGACAGAGGGGCTAATCACGTCGTTTTTAGCTCTTTTAGGAGGGCTTGTATGCGGTGGCTTTTTATCCGAAGCTATAAGTCTTACAACCGCGCGTTTAGTAGGGCATGGTATCATTACACACCAATTAAGTTTTTCTGTAAGTGCCGCTATTTTCACATCGTTAGGCTTCTTGATTATTCAGTTTGTAGCATTGTTTGTTCTATGCGGAAAGCTGTTCCGTAAAGAGCTACATCAACTTGTTTATGGAGAGATGGCGAAAAAGCAACGCACAGGGAATCCATATGTAAGTTTCGTATCGTTTGCTATAGGCACCGTAATTTTGCTTGTCGCGTACTGGATTGTTGTAGAGCATTTTATGGCTGCGAGTGGGGCAATGCTGCTTATTGCCGTTTTACTTGGAATTATCGGAACAATTCTATTTATTCGAGGACTTGCAAGAATTTTGAGTATATGGGCAGCTTCTATAAAACACAAAGCCACAAGAGGACTTTATGTATTTACTTTACGGCAGTTGCATGAAAATGTCGTTAATAAATATATTTCAATCAGCGTAGCGTCCATTCTGATGATGCTTACTATTATGTTAATTACCGACGGCTCAGTGCGCATAATGTCATATGGAAGTGAATTGACACGAGGTACTTCTGTTTATGACTTTACTGTAATGGGCAACGACCAAATTGTTGAGAAGTATCTTTCCAACGAACAAATTCGTCCTTATGTATCAAATCTGAACCGTATGGAAATAGGAAATATAAAATCCACTGCTTCGGATGGGATAAGTTCTCCTGTTGATTGGTCGAAATTTAGGAAACAAATCGTGCAGCATTTACCTCAAGATGTAGTAGACCCTGCCACACAAGAAGATGGTATGTATAGTTTTGGCTCCGACCAACCTGCTGCCTTAAACCTTTTAGGTCTTATTGATACTGGTAGTTCTTCTCCTTATTTGCTTCCTGTATCTTCCTATAATCGGTTATTGGATGCCGCGGGAGAAAAACAGATTAGCCTTGGGAACAATGAAGTTGTCTATTATCTCAACCCAGATTTTTTAGGTAATGCTCAAGATGAAACGGTTACACTGTTAAATCAAATTGCAGCAGACGCACAGGCGAATAATGAAGCGTTGCTTTCTATCAACGAAAGACCATTTTATCTTGTTCCCTCTGTACCGATGAAAGGGTTGACCGCAGATGAAAATATCAAGATTATAACTGCATTGATTGTTTCAGATGAGATATATTCAGAATTTGTAAATTCAGACACTTGTATGGTTTATTGGAACTTTTGTATTCCTAATGAACTTGTTGAAACAAAAGGTTTAATGTTACCGATTATGGAAGCTCGTGATTTGTTAAAACCATCTGGTCTATATTACGAAAGCTATCTTAATAATTTTGGGCGACAATTATTTTATGTTATTTCCGGAAGTTATACAACACTATACATGGGATTTATGTTTTTGATTATTGCGTGTGCATTACTTGCCCTGCAATTCTTGACGCAAATGCAAACTACAAAATCAAGGTATCTAACACTCTCTATTTTAGGAGCACGACGTGAACAAATTAAGCGTTCTATCAACCAACAAGTATTATGGTATTTCCTGCTTCCTCTTATATTAGCGTGTATCAGCGGAGCAGTAGGGATATATGCCATGCAGCTATATTTATATTCAGGAGCGGCACACCTTGAACAGTCCTATCCTCTTTTAATTGCTATGGCTGTTATTGTTGTTCTTGTTATGGTAATTTACGGTGTGGCTGTTGCTCGAACAGCTAATCGTGAAATAGGAAAGCTCAATTACAAGCCCAATTCTTAACAGGCTTATAAATATTATGGGAAAGGAGGCGGACATATTGGCAAAGATAGTTGTGGTTGAAGATGATGTTTATATGCGAGAAGAACTGTTGAACTTATTAGAAAAATCGGGATATGATACGATTGGATTATCGGATTTTGAAAACGCAGTATCAGAAATAGCAGCATATTTTCCCGACTTAATTTTGCTTGACATCAATCTTCCCTTTCGTTCGGGTTTTGAAATATGTAAAGAGTTGAAAGCTAAACAGATTGGTACGGTACTCGTATTGACTGCAAGAGATAAATTGCAGGACGAACTGCACGCATTAGACTTGGGGGCTGATGACTATTTAACAAAACCTTGTAATATGTCACGTTTACTTGTCCGAATTAAAAATCTTCTTCGACGTAAAGAAGAACAGGTACAGCAAGGGTTACTTGATGGAGGTGGTTTTTTACTTGACCCGAATACCTTTACAATTTATGTAGGGAATAGCTCTTACCTTATGCCACCGAACGAAGGAAAAATATTACTTGCTCTCTTGAAAAATAGCCCTAAGATTGTTTCTAAAAAGAATTATGCATTAGACTATGGGGAACAGAAGAATTTATAGACGAAAATGCATTACAAGTAAATTTTACTCGGCTGCGAAAAACGCTCCGTGAATTTGGTCTTGAAGATCGGATAGAAACAGTACGCGGGCAAGGCTACCGCTTGAAAGAGCAGGTGCGATTATGAAGAAGCTAAAAATACTTTTAACATATATTTCCTCTAATCGTGTATGGATTATTACACTTGCCTGTTTGGACTTGTTCTTTATATTCCTTGCTTGGCTGGCTAATCCCGATTATTTTATCAACTATGTTGCATTGATAATTTTTGTATCATTTGCCGCACTTGCTATTCCTCTTGCTATATCAATCAGAAAACGCAACAGGGCAGACGTTATTTTTCGGCGTTTTCTATTGGAGCCGGACGATACCAACGAATACTTACTGTGTGAAGCTGTTCCCGCAGTATTACGCCCTTATATCTGTGAATTGGGGCAGCATTTGAGGACGCAGCAGGAATATATCAACGAACAGAAAATTACAGTTACAGATTATGAACACTACATTGAAAATTGGGTACATGAAATCAAAAAACCGCTATCCCTTATGACCTTGCTACTGGACAATCGAAAAGATGAAATGTCCCCTTTGGTTCATACCCGTATGCTGTATGTACGCGACCATACCCGACAGGATATAGAACAAATTCTATACTTTTCAAGGCTTGGAGCTACTCATAAGGATTACTTTTTTGAGCCGCTTTCAATTCTTGAAACTTGTCGTGAAGCAGTTGAAGATAATTTAACGCTTCTTGAAGAAGCCGGATTTTCTGTTGAATATACCGAAAACGATTATCAAGTGATTTCTGACAAAAAAGGTTTGATGTTTATTTTAGGACAGATAATCAGCAATAGTGTGAAATATGCGGGGAACAATCCTGCTCCCCGGCTTCTCTTTTCCATTGCTGATAGTGCGGATAGTGAACAGATTTCTTTATCTATTAAAGACAACGGCACAAGCATACCGTTGTCTGACTTACCCTTTGTTTTCGACAAGGGGTTTACTGGAGATACGGGCAGTTACCTTAGTCGTTCTACGGGTATGGGATTATACCTTGTTCAGAAAATGGCAACTGACCTGTCTATCACGGTGGAGCTAAAAAACAATTCTTACGGTGGAACAACCGTAACCTTGACGTTCCCGAAAGTGGATCGTCCATTTGGGAGGTAATGAAATGCAGTTACAAAACGAAACAATAAAAGAGCGCACGCCAATAAAAGGCTTGCTCATTGATTGGTTGATTATATTTGGAACATATCTTTTTATCCGTGTATTCTTCGCCCTCTTTGGGCTTCATCAGAATATTGTCCTTTTGGGCTGTTGCCTTGCGATATTGCCATATCTTTTTGGGGCAGTATATTTACAGAAATCCCACAAGCAATGTCCATTATGGCTTTCTGCATTGGCTATTTTAATACCGTCCATTGTTGAAAAGGTAGCGATATATTTATTTGGTGCGTACTTATACAATTTAAGCCCGATAAATGTTTTAGGAGTTATGGAAGCGATTAAGAGTAACGCGCCATACACAAACCTCATTAAAAATCAATCAGCACAGAATTTAATCAATCTATCATATTTTAATTGGACATACATTCTATGCAGTATAGCTATTTCTGTTTTGGTTATCTTGCTTTTACATCAGACAAAACAGAAAAGTAATAAAGGATAAAGAGAACTTTTTGAAATTGACATAGTATAGAACATCTGCCGGACGACGGCAAAGAAAAAAAGCCGTCGCAACGCAGACAGGTTTTCACGCGCCTATTCTATTTCGGCGGCTTTGATTTTCAGAGCCGCCGTTTCTTTTTATCTATCTAAATTCTAACGATAACTCTCCTACTAGATAAAGACATGGCGGTATCAAGGAGGTATCGTCATGTCCTTTTTCCTATGCCCTAATAGACTGTTATCAAAAAAAGCCATTACCCGCCAACGGGTTATTCTGGCTACATAGATGAACTCACAAATCATACATATACTTTTGATAATTCCTTTGCGCCTGTCTGCAATTTGCAGACGGGCGCATTTTGTATTTTATCAAAAAACTTTTTCAAAAAATTTCTAAAACCAACGTCCATTTTGAAGTGCGTTGGTTTGAGGGTTTACGAAAGGGGACATTTCAAACTCCACCGCTTTCGCGGCAGCGAAAGGAGGTGAGAACATGAACGAGCCTATTCGTACCCAATGGCAAATCCGTTGTGCTTTTAACGGCTTTTGCAAACTGGCGTTGAAGCGAGAAGCTATGAATGCCCACAGGGACACAAAGCAGCGACAATTACGCGAGGTTACTTTTTCTGACCTGTCGCCACTGGAAGAAAAACAGCTCTACGTCTGCGACGAGTATTTTGCAGATGATGAAGCAGAACAGTCTTTCGTTGTCGGCGGCAAAGAAATTACTGCGAAGCTGCTTGCCGAAGCCCTGCACAGTTTGCCGGAAGAAAAGCGGGAAACCGTACTGCTGTATTATTTCTTTGATATGAGCGAACGCGAGATTGCAAAGTTTTGTAATCTGTCAAGGACAACGGTACAGTCCCGCCGGACAAGCTCAATGAAGCTGTTAAAACGCTATTTGGAGGAAAAAGCCTATGACTGCACAGATTAGTAAATCAGAACAGGACGAACGCGGCTTGTTGCCTTACCCGGTAATCATAGCCGCTACTAAGGGCGACCCGGAAGCTATGAACATTGTCGTACAGCATTACGAAAGTTACATAGCGTCCCTGTCTATGCGAAAGCTGCGTGATGAGCGCGGAAATATCTATTGGGGCATAGATGAGGATATACGCGACCGCTTGCGTTCGCGTCTTATGCGGGCTGTCCTTTCATTCAAGGTTTGAGATAACCACAAGCAGCGTCCCCCTTTCCGCTGCCTGTTGACTTGACCTTTGCTTGCTCTTTGACAAAGAAAGTGACGCAAGATAACGGCGACGCAGTATAGGGCAAATCGGATACGTCCTTTTTGCGTTGAGCCATACGGCGGGTGCGCCATGACGCTTTTCCTCTATTGGAGAAAGTCGAGCGACCACCACCACGCCGGGGAACAAGTGTAGCGGCTTGTGGGCGACGACACGCACTAAGGGTAGACAAGCCTTTACAGCCATAGTCCGAGCGTTAAAAGCGTCGCAGGCATTGGGTAAAGCTGCCTTAACGGGCAGGGGTGGAACTCCCGCGAGGTTGTGCTAACAGCCGTCCGATTAAAGCCCCTTTTACTATTCACTTTTCCTAATATTGAAAGGGGGACGATACTATGAGTAACGCTGACGTGCCTATTTGGGAAAAATACACGCTTACGATAGATGAAGCAGCTAAATACTTCCGTATCGGAGAAAACAAGCTGCGTAAATTAGCCGAGGAAAATCCTGCCGCCGGGTGGGTTATTATGAACGGCAACCGTATTCAAATCAAGCGCAAACAGTTTGAAAAAATGATTGATACCATAGACACAATCTGATAGTGAAATTGAGCCTTGAATGTGCTATAATGAGATAAGCATATCAAGGCTCTTTCCGTCTTGGAAAGGAGCATTGAAAAATGTCAAAGAAAAGACGTGACAGCAAAAATCGAGTTTTGCGGTCGGGAGAGAGCCAGAGAAAAGACGGAAGATATGCTTACAAATATATAGATACCTTTGGTAATCCGCAGTTTGTGTATGCGTGGAAGTTAGTACCTACGGACAAGACCCCTGCCGGAAAGCGTGAGGATATATCCCTACGAGAAAAGGTAAAAGAGATACAGAAAGACCTTGACGACGGGATAGACACCATAGGCAAGAAAATGACGGTCTGCCAACTTTATGCAAAGCAGATGCGCCACCGGGGAAATGTAAGGTACAATACGAAAAACGGACGCAAGCGGCTGATGAAGCTACTGGAAGAAGATAAACTTGGGGGCTGCCCGATTGACAGCGTGAAGCTGTCCGACGCGAAAGAATGGGCAATCCGCATGAAAGAAAAAGGAATTTCCTATAAGACTATCAGTAATGACAAGCGTTCCTTGAAAGCTGCCTTTTACACAGCGATACAGGACGATTGCATAAGGAAAAATCCTTTTGACTTCCAGTTAAACACTGTCATTGAAGATGATACAGAACCAAAGGTTCCGCTAACACCAGCGCAGGAAGAAAGTTTTTTGTCCTTTGCTCAAAATGACAAAGTTTATCAGAAGTATTATGACGAGCTTATTATTTTGCTTGGGACAGGGCTTCGTATCTCTGAACTTTGCGGGCTGACCGATACTGACATTGACTTTGAGAATAGGATAATCAATGTAGACCACCAACTTTTAAGAAGTGCGGAAACAGGATATTACATTGAAACACCAAAAACGAAAAGCGGTATTCGTCAAATTCCAATGAGCGAAAAAGTATATGAAGCATTTAACCGAGTGCTGAAACGGCGCAGGGGTGCAAAAGCTGTTACTATTGACGGTTACAGCAACTTCCTTTTCCTCAACCGGGACGGCTACCCGAAAACAGCTACCAATTATGACGGTATGTTTAGGGGGCTTGCAAAGAAGTACAACAAGTACCATGAGGAAGCTCTACCGAAAGTAATGACACCGCACACCTTACGTCATACGTTCTGTACCAACATGGCAAATGCCGGAATGAACCCAAAAGCATTACAGTACATTATGGGACATTCCAACATTACTATGACGCTGAACTATTACGCACACGCTACTTTCGACAGCGCAAAAGCTGAAATGCTGCGGATAGCAGCTTAGTAGTAAATCAAGGTTTTACTACTTCTTTACTACTTTTGAAAGCAAAAACCTGAGCGGATATAAAAATATATGTGAGTTTCTTCCGATACGAAAAATGCCGGAAAAGCCTGTAAATACGGGCTATACCGGCATATAAGAACTTCTAAAAAGATAATCAAAATTCATATCTAATTTTGTGAACAGAAATCTTGATTGTGGAAAAAGTAAATGATGGAAAGCCTTTTGAACTCCATACATCTTATGACGATAAAGAAAAATATTATCGCAACTTACGCAATCCGTGGCTATTTCTGCTCATGTTTGCACTATTCGCAGTTACAAAGCAATCTATAATCTTTGGTATTTTTGCGTTGGTTTCTGTAATTCCTGGCAGTATATATCAAATACAGATAATGAAAATCCGGAAGGAAGCCAAGACACAGGAATGGTGAGGAAATAAATAGCAAATCTAGCCGAGCCAGTCAACGGTCAAGATGAACGGCGCAAATGTGCCGCCGTTGACAGCCCCGCCCGTCTTTGCTGTTCGGTAATCAAGAGGGCGACAGCATAAAATGCTGCCGCCCTCTGCCATTATTCAGAAAGGGGGATTTTCCATGACCGAACACGAAAAGTATCAAGAACATATCCGGCATACACACGATGCCTTTTGCAAGACCGTTATTCGCCACGCTGCCATAGACGCAGCCCGGAGCATACGCAGCCGCCGCAAGCGGGAAATCTCGCTTGAATATCTGATAGAAGAAAAACACTATCCATTCAGCACCACAGATAAATACTTTGCGGAGCAAGCTGCCATGAACAGCTATCCGCTTTTCGTCTGTGGTCAGATGGTGCTTTTGGAAAGTCCAGAGCTTGCCGCAGCGCTGTCCGCACTATCACAGATGGAACAGGAAATCATTTTCTTGTACTACTTCCAACGATTGACGCATAGGGAGATTGGACGGAGATATGGACGGGCTGGCAACACAACCGGGCGGCGTATTCAGATGATTTTACGGCAGCTACGGGCAGAGTTGGAGGGCTTGTCCTATGAACCAGCTACTTCCCTATGAAACAATCGTTAAGGCAAGCGAGGGCGACCCGGAAGCTGTTGCCGCCGTTCTATCTCATTATGCCGGATATATCCGCTCTTGTGCGAAAATGGACGGACAGATTAACACGGATATGCAGGAGCATATCGTCAGGCAACTGATAGAAAGCCTGTTGAAGTTCCGCTTTGACCGCTAAACAGAAAAGTTGTATAATTAGAGCCTGACAAATTAAACTTCAATGAGGGTAGATCAAATGGAACAGATTATCAATTATAGAGACATACCCACAGATAAAAGGATTGACATATTAAATGCTCTTGAGCGAATAGGTTTTTTTCCGGCATACGGCGGCGTGAAAACAATGCAGCAAATTATGGAAAAGTCAGTTCCAGGTTCAGGCCCACAATTCTATTTCGTTTTCCGTGAAAATGAGTTGATAGGGTACAATTTTCTCATTGGGGACACTAAGAAATATAAAGCGTTCCCATGGCTTGCTATTAGCAATATGGATGAGCAGAAGTTGACTGTTTGTGAAGAAATGATGAAAATACAAATTGCCTTTTTTGAAGAACTCGGAATGCAAAAGATAGCAGATCATTGCGTTAGGATTATGGAAGATTACAGAAAAGGAATTGGAAAGCAGAAAGAAAGCGATTGCAGATAAATTCCATTTGAAAAACGGCTGACAATTTAATACCGCCGCCCATCACAGCGGCAGATAAGCAGTAAATCTTGAAAAGGTTTACTGCTTTTTTTGCGCCCATTTTCAAAAATCTTTGGCAAACCACACCGCCGGATTGTTGTAGGGAGCAGACAGGGAAAACAAAAAAAATTCCGCTGCGTTTGCCAAAACGCCCCCTTTTCACCGTTGTAGTGGTGAATAGCGGGCAGAACACGCCGCCGCAATCGCTATATTGGTGGAGCAAGCCAGTATATCCGCAAACCAGAGCCGCCGAGGAAAGCGGTAGTTTTTTAGAGCAAGATTCTACCGCAGTACCAAAATTCGCTTATCGCTCATTTTGCCCCTGCGGGGAATCTTGTTGGGGAGTGCCTTCCCCAAACCCTGCTATGCGGCTTACGCCGCTTATCCCGCCGCAGCCATGCGGCAGTCGAAAGGAGGTTTTACCATGCGAAAACGATACAACACGCCGCACCGCAGCCGGGTAGTCAAGACACGCATGACCGAGGAAGAATACGCCGAGTTTGCGGAAAGGCTTTCTGCTTACAACATGAGCCAAGCCGAGTTTATCCGGCAAGCCATAACCGGGGCAGCCATACGCCCCATCATAACCGTTTCCCCCGTCAACGACGAGCTGCTTGCCGCTGTCGGGAAGCTGACCGCCGAATACGGCAGGATCGGCGGCAACTTAAACCAGATAGCCCGGACGCTGAACGAGTGGCACAGCCCCTACCCGCAGCTTGCCGGGGAGGTACGGGCGGCGGTTTCCGACCTTGCTGCCCTAAAGTTTGAAGTCTTGCAGAAAGTGGGTGACGCTGTTGGCAACATTCAAACATATCAGCTCTAAAAATGCGGACTATGGCGCAGCGGAAGCCTACCTCACATTTGAGCATGACGAGTTTACCATGAAGCCCACCCTTGATGAAAACGGGCGGCTGATACCGAGGGAGGATTACCGCATTTCTTCCCTCAATTGCGGGGGCGATGATTTCGCTGTTTCCTGTATGCGAGCCAATCTCCGCTATGAGAAAAACCAAAAACGGGAAGATGTGAAAAGCCACCACTATATCATCAGTTTTGACCCACGGGACGGGACAGACAACGGCTTGACCGTAGACCGGGCGCAGGAGCTGGGCGAGCAGTTCTGCAAGGCACATTTCCCCGGACACCAAGCCCTTGTATGCACCCACCCGGACGGGCATAACCACAGCGGCAATATCCATGTGCATATCGTCATCAACTCCCTGCGGATTTATGAAGTCCCGCTTCTGCCCTACATGGACAGACCAGCCGACACACGGGAGGGCTGCAAGCACCGCTGCACCAACGCCGCTATGGAATATTTCAAGAGTGAAGTCATGGAGATGTGCCACCGGGAGGAGCTTTACCAAATCGACCTCTTGAACGGCAGCAAGGAACGGATAACCGAACGGGAATACTGGGCGGCAAAGAAAGGGCAGCTTGCCCTTGATAAAGAGAACGCCGCCAGAGAAGCCGCCGGACAGCCGACCAAGCCCACCAAGTTTGAAACGGACAAGGCGAAGCTGCGCCGGACGATACGGCAGGCACTTTCCCAAGCTACCAGCTTTGACGAGTTTTCTTCCCTTTTGCTGCGGGAGGGCGTGACCGTCAAGGAGAGCCGGGGGCGGATTTCCTACCTCACGCCGGACAGGACAAAGCCTATCACAGCCCGGAAGCTGGGGGACGATTTTGACAAGGCTGCTGTCCTTGCCCTGCTCACGCAGAACGCCCACAGAGCCGCCGAACAGACCACAGCCATACCCGAATACCCCCACACCCAAAAGGGACGCTTGCGGGAGGAAAAAGCCAAAAAAAACACCCCGGCAGACAACACCTTGCAGCGCATGGTTGACCGGGAAGCCAAGCGAGCCGAGGGCAAGGGCGTGGGCTATGACCGCTGGGCGGCAAAGCACAACCTAAAGCAAATGGCGGCTACCGTTACCGCCTACCAGCAGTACGGCTTTTCTTCCCCGGAGGAACTGGACGAAGCCTGTTCTGCCGCCTATACCGCCATGCGGGAAAGCCTTACGGAGCTGAAGCAGGTGGAAAAGACGCTGAACGGGAAAAAGGAGCTGCAACGGCAGGTGCTTGCCTATTCCAAGACCCGCCCTGTCCGGGACGGGCTGAAACAGCAGAAAAACGCCCAAGCAAAAGTAGCCTACCGACAGAAGCACGAAAGCGACTTTATCATAGCAGACGCAGCCGCCCGCTATTTCAGGGAGAACGGCATTTCCAAGCTGCCGAGCTATAAATCCCTGCAAGCAGAGATTGAAAGCCTTATCAAAGAGAAAAACAGCGGCTACAACGATTACCGGGCAAAACGGGAGGAGTACCGCCGCTTGCAGACTGTCAAGGGCAATATCGACCAGATTTTACGCCGGAGCGAGCCGCAGCGCAGAAAGGAGCAGAGCCATGAACGGTAATATCCCCCGCATGGACTACCGCCAGTACCGGGCAGCCCGCCGTGCCTTGTGCATGAGTGCTGCAACTATGACAGCGGGAACTGCCTGCTGTTGGAGGACGGCGAGCCTTGCGTGTGTGTACAGAGTATCAGCTATTCGCTGCTCTGCCGCTGGTTTACCGCCGCTGTCCTGCCCCTTGATGAAGCACTGGAAGCCGCCCTCTTGCGCCGGGGAAGCCGGAAACGCTGCGCTGTCTGCGGGGCGTTCTTCTTCCCAAAATCCAACCGGGGGAAATACTGCCCGGACTGCGCCGGACGCATGAAGCGGATAAACGCCGCCAAACGGAAGCGGAAACAAAGGGAGAAATGTCACGCTTTAGGGCATTTCAAACCCGCATAAATCAAGGCTTTTTTGGAGGGTGTCAAAGGGTGCGTGATACATTTATCCTTTTCCCTTAAAAACGCCCCCTAAAAGCGTAACAGAACCCACAGACAGACACCACAAGGAGGTGAACCCTATCGCTGATTATATGACCGCAGGAACGGAGCTGCCCGCTTACCTGCCTTACCCCCGTTTCCTGCTGGAAACAGACCTATCCCACACCGCAAGACTGCTGTATGCGCTGCTGTTAGACCGTTCCACCCTTTCGCAGAAGAACGGCTGGCAGGACAGCGAGGGACGGACATACATTGTCTACCCCATAGCAGAGATAGCGGAAATGCTGGATAAAGGCTGCACCACCATAAAGGGCGCACTGAACGAACTGGACGCTGCCGGGCTGCTGGAACGCAGACGGACGGGCTTTTCTGCCGCCAACCGTCTGTATGTGAAAGTGCCGCCTATCCCAGTGGTACAGTTTTCCGACCAACTGACGGACGGAAAACCGCCCCTCATAAGGGCGGGAAACCGACCAACTGACAGCCGGAAAACTGACCTTATGACGGTCGGAAAACCGTCCCCTAACCAAACTAATATAAACAACCTAATAGAGAGCCAAACAAAAGGAGCGAGTGAGGGGCAGCCCCCCGCCGCTTATGGCAGATATAAAAATGTATTTCTTTCTGACACAGAACTTTTGGAGCTGGAACAGGACTTCCCCGGCAAGTGGGAGTATTACCTTGACCGCCTTTCCTGCCACATCGCTTCCACCGGGAAGCAGTACCAGAGCCATGCAGCCACCATTTACAAGTGGGCGCAGGAGGACGCTGCCAAAGGCAAGGCTGCCCCGAAACAGGGCATACCCGATTATTCATGTAAGGAGGGCGAGAGCTTATGAAAAACGAGATTGAAGCTATGATTACGGACATTACAACCACTACCGCCGAAGCGGAGGACTACACAGGCGAGGACGGGCTTTTATACTGCAGCAAGTGCCATACGCCCAAAGAAGCCTACTTTTCAAAAGAAACCGCCCAATGGTTAGGGCATGACCGACACCCGGCAGAGTGCGACTGCCAGCGGGCAGCCCGTGAAAAACGGGAAGCCGCTGAAAGCCGACAGAAGCACCTTGAAACAGTGGAGGACTTGAAACGCCGGGGCTTTACCGACCCTGCTATGCGGAACTGGACATTTGAGCATGACAACGGCAGAAACCTGCAGACCGAAACCGCCCGCTTTTATGTGGAGAGCTGGGAAACCATGCAGGCTGAAAATATCGGCTACCTGTTCTGAGGAGGTGTGGGGACAGGAAAAAGCTACCTTGCCGCCTGTATCGCCAACGCCCTTATGGAAAAAGAGGTTGCCGTCCGCATGACAAACTTTGCAACAATACTCAATGACCTTGCCGCCAGCTTTGAGGGCAGGAACGAATATATTTCCCGCCTTTGCAGCTACCCCCTGCTGATACTTGATGATTTCGGTATGGAGCGAGGGACAGAATACGGGCTGGAACAGGTTTACAGCGTGATTGACAGCCGTTACCGAAGCGGCAAGCCGCTGATCGCCACGACCAACCTCACGCTGGAGGAATTGCAGCACCCGCAGGACACGCCCCACGCCCGTATCTATGACAGGCTGACTTCCATGTGCGCCCCCGTCCGCTTCACGGGCAGCAACTTCCGAAAGGAAACCGCACAGGAAAAGCTGGAACGCTTAAAGCAACTGATGAAGCAGCGAAAGGAGAGCCTATGACAGAAACGAAACAGACAAGCACCACCAAAACAGACCGCCGCCCGGACTGTGTGACGGAAATCCGCATGGGCAACTCCGTCCTTACCGTTTCCGGCTTCTTCAAGCAGGGCGCAACCGACACCGCAGCCGACAAGATGATGAAAGTGCTGGAAGCGGAAGCTGCTGCCGGACATACGCCGCATACGGTATAACTTCCAACAGAAGAAAAGCGGTCACGCCCAGAAACATGACCGCTTTTCCCAAAGAAGTGATTACTCTACTTCCTTTAAAAGTTCTTCAGCAGAAATCCCGTATAATTTTGCGAGTGCAAATAGATTAGATGTGCTGGGGTCAGAATCTCCTTTCTCCCACTTTGACACAGCTTGACGACTAACACCAATCGTTTCAGCGACAAACTCTTGCGTCATTTTGCACCGGGTACGATGAAATTTTAGTGCTTCACCTAATGACCTTTTAATAACCTTTTTCTCATCTCGGACTTCTTTTGATTTTAAGTATTTCAAAAGTGCCCGGATAACAAGAACAATCAGCGTTACAAAGACTGCGAGAATGAGAAGTGAAAAAAATATTGCGATAGTGCTTGTAATTGCTGAAATCTTCATATACACCATCTCCTTTCTTATGGCTATATTTTAGCAAAAAGAATAGGTTGCTTCTACCAACTATTGCGCAAAAATAAGTTGCAAACAGGTTGCACGACAAGCCACATACGGAAAATCGTCATTTTTACCGACCGTAAAGAAGCAGATTTGACGCTTTTGCCGCTATACAGACAGCCGCCCCATGTGGTACAATCAAGGTACGGAATAGTGGGGCTGGCTGTCGGAAACGGAGGAATTTATGTTAAGACAGACCAACCAACAACCAATTACCGCCCTTTACCCAAGACTTTCCCATGAGGACGAGCTGCAAGGCGAAAGCAATTCCATTTCCAATCAAAAGAAAATTTTACAGAAGTACGCTCTTGAACACGGGTACACCAACTTCCGCTTTTACATTGACGACGGCATTTCAGGAACAACCTTCAATCGACCTGGTTTCCAGGAGATGATCGCCGATGTGGAGGCAGGGATCGTCAAACGGGTCATCATCAAAGATATGTCCCGTTTTGGCCGTGATTATCTGCAGGTGGGTATGTATACCGAGATCATGTTCCCCGAACATGATGTTCACTTTATCGCCGTAAACGATGGGGTGGACAGCACCCAGGGCGATAATGAGTTTACTCCCTTCCGCAATATCATCAATGAGTGGTATGCAAAAGACACCAGCAAGAAAATCCGTGCCGTTATGAAGGTCAAGGGAAACGCTGGGGAACATTTGACGACCAGTGCCCCCTACGGGTATATGAAGGACCCGGAGGACAGCAAACATTGGATACCTGACCGTGAGGCTGCCGATGTGGTCTATGAAATCGGGCTGTATGTTATGGATGGGTTTGGACCGTCCCAGATAGCACGAAAGCTGCGGGAGCGGAAAATCCTCACTCCTGCCGCTTACTACGAAAGCAAAGGCATCCCTTGTAATGTAAAAAAGCAGGGTGATCCCTATGGCTGGGACAATACCACGATAGCGGGAATTATGGATCGCTGGCGTGAGTACCTGGGGCATACGGTGAACTTCAAGACCACAAAGAAGTCCTACAAGAGCAAAAAGAAAATTAAAAATCCCGAAAGTGAATGGGTCATCTTTGAAAATACCCATGAACCTATCTGGACAGAAGCCATTGCCGAGGCTGTAAAGCAGGCGCGGCAGTCACGGCGCCGTCCGACAAAGATGGGCGAAATGGGGATGTTCTCCGGCATGATGTACTGTGCCGATTGTGGCTCGATCCTGTACCAGTGCAGAGCGACCGGTTTCCGAAAGGATCAAGAATATTATATCTGCTCTGGTTACCGTAAGGGAAAGCAGGTATGCAACACACCACACTCCATCCGAACGGTTATCCTGGAGGAACTGATCCTTCAAAATCTGCGGGAGATTGTGTCCTTCGCAAGAAGCCATGAAAACCGCTTCGTTCAAATGGTCATGGATATGGATGTAAAGGAGCGCAATAAAGGTCTTGCCAAAAAGCGCAGGCTACTGTCTGAAAGTAAGAAGCGTATCACGGAACTGGATATGATCTTCAAGCGGCTGTATGAGGACAACATCAGCGGAAAGCTGACAGACGAGCGTTTTCACAAGCTGTCCACCGACTATGAAGCGGAACAGGCTGGCTTGCAGGCACAGGCTGCAATGCTCCGTGAGGAAATCGAAGAAGCAGAAAGCAAAAGTGCCAATGTTGATAGGTTTCTGTCCGTTGTCCGCCAGTACACCGATATCCCGGAGCTGACACCCCGTATCCTGCATGAGTTCGTTGAGAAGATCGTCATTCACGCGGCGACCGATCCCCATAGCAAAATCAACCGCAGGCAAGAGGTAGATATCTACTACAAAGGTATCGGGATTTTGGAAATGTCCAAAGTATTTGATAGCAGGCAAAAATGAAAGAAACGGCATAGCCGAAGCTATACCGTTTCTCTCTCGCCTTAGAATGTTTTCTTAACTGGACACCCCTAAAGGCGGCCTCGATTTTTTAGAGTGTCTGTGCCAACAAAAAAGAAACTGCGCAGCGGGGGAGCTCGAGGGGGGCAAGACCTGCCTCGAATCCGATCCAAAGCAAAAGTCCTGATGGATCAGGGCTTTTGCGCGTCCGGCATTTTGCTATGAAAAAGGCCGGACGGCGAAAGCGCGTTCAGGAAAGTTCGGTACGGACTTCCCTGACAAGCTGAGACCGCCGTCGGCGGCCTTTTTTCATGCCTTTTTCACGTGCACCGGCGGAAGCTGCTGTCCGTGAGGACGCGCGCGCAGATCAGCCCCAGCGGCAGGGAGACGACGATCAGCAGCGAGGCGACGAGCCACGACGCGCTGTCGCTCAGGTTCATTGTGCCCAGATCGTACACGGCGCGGTAGAAATACAGCCCCGGTACCATGATGACGATCGACGGCACGGTGATCGTGATGCGCGGGTAGCCCGAGCGCCGCTTATACACGGAGGCGAGCAGGCCCGCCGTCAGCGCGCCGAAAAACGCGGCCGCTGCCGGCGGGAAGCCGGCCAGACTGACGAGCTCGAGCCGCAGGGTGTTCGATATCGCGCCGATCACGGCGGCGACGGACGCGAGCTTCACGGGACTGTTGAACATCAGCGAGAAGCCAAACACACCGCAGAAGCTCATCGCCAGCCGCAGCAGGATGCGCGCCCAGACGGGCAGCCCCAGCGGCAGAAAATCCATCGGCTGCAGCCGCAGCAGCAGCGCCATGAGCCATGCGGTCAGCGTCGCCACGACGACGATCATGATCGCGTAGGCCAGCCGCTCGAGTCCGGAGCGCATGTCCTGCTTGGACATGTCGATGCCGCTCGTGATGAACGGGAAGCCCGGAATGATGAACAGCATCGCGCAGATATACCCCGCCTGATGCTGTGGGTCGATGGGCCAGAGCAGCGATGCCAGCCGGAACAGCCCGGCATAGACCAGACATGCTGCCGCAACGGACAGGGCGATGCAGCCAAACAGCGTCAGGTGCCGCTGCGTCAGCCGCGCGCGCACATACTGCCCGACGCCCGCGCCCAGAAAGGCCAGCAGCATCTCGATCGGCCCGCCGCCGAGCAGGAACGTGAATCCGCCGCAGGCGAGCGCCGCGGCCAGCCCCTGCTGCAGCGGGGTATAGCTGCCGCCTGCCTGCGCGATCTCGTCGAGCCGGGTGTGCAGGTCGTCCGCCGTCATGTACACGCCGTCGAGCGGAAAACGCTTGACAAAGCGCTCGAGCTGGTCGAGCTTGGCGGTGTTGACGCCGGTGGCCGTCAGCGTCAGCGTCTGGGCGAATGTGTTCTCGCCGTCGGAGCAGGTGTACTCGATGGACAGCAGCCCGATGTCGGCGGCGCACACAAGACCGAGCGCCTCGGCGATCTCGTTCATGGAGCTGCGCACACGCCATGCGCCGGTGCCGCACGAGAGCAGCAGCAGACCGACCCGGCCGACGACGCCGGCACGGATGGGCAGCGGCGCCTGTGAGACGGGCAGCTCTTTCTGATCCCGGATGGGGTCATGCCACGGGATCTGCATATGATTTGGTTTGATGATCGGATGATGCAACGTATTTCACGCCTTTTTTGAAAATTCGGACTGTATTGTAGTCTTGTGCGCGCCGGAAGTCAAGAGCGGACGATCAGACGGCCCGCCAAAAACCGATGCGCAAGCGGAGACGGCCTGTCATTTGACAGGCCGTCTGGCTGGATTTGTTCAGAAAAGATCGCCGTCGTGGGTGTCTACATAAAACGAATACGGTTTTCCGTTCGCCGTGAAGGTGATGTGGCAGGCATCGCGGCCGGAAACCTGCACACGCTGGACATTGACGTCGCGGATGTCCGGCAGCGAAATGCCAAGCTCCTGCAGCACGCGGCTCAGGGCTTCGGATATGCTGATCTCCGAACCTGCGGGGGCGGCGGAATCGTCCGGCTTTCCCGGCGTGGCCGGGGTGTCCGGCGTCTGTGCGGGCTGCTCCGGGCACTGCACATCGAGAATCTCGCCGGTGCGTGCGGCGATCGTGTAGCAGTATTCCCCGCCGGCCGCCGCAAAGCGGGCACGCGCTTTGCCCCCGATCTGCCGCTGGACCGCGCCTGGTTGCGACCATCGTGCACCGCATCGCCGGAGCACCGGATGCGGCCGGCACGAACATGCCCTTCCGCGATGTCCCGGCCGGTGCCTACTATGCGCAGCCCGTCCTCTGGGCCTATCACGCCGGTGTGGTCAACGGCTGCGGCGCGGACACGTTCTGCCCCACGCAGGCCATCAGCCGTCAGGATCTGACGGTCATCCTCTACCGCTATGCCTGCCTCGCGGGCATTGCAGACGCGGCGCAGTCGGAGAACGTCCTGAGCGGCTTTGCCGATGCGGGCACTGTCAGCGATTATGCCCGCGCGGCGCTCCTGTGGCGCTTTGTCAGTCAGTATTCTCTCGCTTAACACCGCGCTGTCCCGTGCGTGTTGCATCCCCCCATTCCCGTAACTGCGGGGCCGCCCCGGAGCCAACGGCTCCGGGGCGGGTGCTGCTTATTTTATCCGGCGCGGAACAGCCGCCGGTACTCGCGCGGGCCGCAGTAGCCCGCCGCGCACTGCGAAAAGGCATCGCCGAGAAAGAGCCTGTCCGTGCAGATCTCGATGATGGAAAACCGCTCGCCCGGCGCGGCGGCCAGGACGCGGATCTCGGCGTCGAGCAGCGGGCGGTACTCCGCCTCGCAGGCGTCTGTGATGCACATGTCCGGCTGCCAGCAGAAGGTCTGCTGCACATCGCAGCCGCAGATGACAGCGTCAAAGGCGGCACCGTCGCGGATCGCGTGGTCAATGTACGTTCGCAGGGTCATGATTCTTCTCCTCCCATGTCCATGTTGTGTTTCTGTTTTCTCCCTTTTATCACAGCATAGCACATGCAAAGTCCAATAATCAGGACAGTGAGCGTTCAGATCCCGTTAATTTTGCGCCGCGCGCAGCCAGGCGATCTCCTGCGCGTACCCGGCGTCGTCGTTCGGCGTCTCGAGGATGAACGGCAGTTCCGCCAGCGCCGGGTGCCGGGTGACGCGCACGAGCGCCTCCGGCGGGATGCAGCCGTCGAGCAGCTTTGCGTGCCGGTCCTTGTGGCTGCCGCAGGGGTTGAGGCTGTTGTTGAGATGCACGGCGTGCAGGCGCTCGAGCCCGATCACGCGGTCAAACTCCGAGAGCACACCGTCAAGGTCGCCGGCAATGTCATACCCCGCGTCCCAGATGTGGCACGTGTCAAGGCAGACGCCGATGTGCTCCGTCAGCTCCACGCGGTCGATGATGGCGCGCAGCTCCTCGAAGCGGCCGCCGACCTCGCTGCCCTTGCCGGCCATGGTCTCGAGCAGGACGGTCGTGGCCATGTCGGGGAAGAGGACCTCATTGAGCAGCGCGGCGATCTTCTCAATGCCCACGTCGATGCCCTGCCCGACGTGGCTGCCGGGGTGAAAATTGTAGAGCTGGCCGGGCGTGTGCTCCATGCGCTGCAAGTCGTCGGAAAAGGCCATGCGCGCGAACTCCGCCACGTTCGCCTTGGCTGCGCAGGGGTTGAGCGTGTAGGGCGCGTGCGCGACCAGCCGGTCGATGCCCGCACGGGCGCACTCGGCGTGAAAGGCCGCAATGTCTGCTTCCTCAATGGGTTTGGCGCTGCCGCCGCGGGGATTGCGCGTGAAGAATGCGAACGTGTTTGCGCCCAGCGCCTCCGCGCGCTTTGCCATGGCGAGATACCCGCCTGCGGAGGAAATGTGACAGCCGATCCGGAACATACGATCACCTCAAAGAATGGATGTCCTCATCATAGCACACCGCGCGGCGGCTGCCAAGCTTGCCACCGCGCCGCGGATGGTGTATGCTGTTTCACAAAGTAAAAAATAAGGGTAGGAGATATGCAATGAGTCTGTTTCACAAAGCAAGGGCAGAGAAGCCACCCGTAGATTGGAGCCGCGCATACTTCGCTGCGCCGAAGTTTTATGGCAAACCGGATGGTGCTCCATTTGGAGCGATCGCGTTAACAGAGGGGACAGAGACGGTCTTGCCGAAAGCCCCGCAAAAGGAATATGCGGTGGATGGAAAGCCGGTGGCGGATTGGAAGATCGTTCTGGTCAGCACGACAAAAGACTGTGTGATCGGAGACAGTGACTATTTTTGCGCCTTGGCTAAGCTCAAGAATTATGTGCAGGACACCAATGACGACGCGGTTTTGATTCGGGCGCTGTCGTTGGAAGAATTAGAAGCGATCGCGGAGTGATTTTTTGCATACCACGGAAAAGGGGAGGACAGGCCATGCAGCCGTATGAACTCATTCGCTCCGGCCGGCGCACGCTGGCGCTTGAGCTGCGCGGCGGCTGCCAAGCTTGCCACCGCGCCGCGGATGGTGTATGCTGTTCGTAGATTCGTTTTGATGATGGAGGATGTGGCATGGAATCATTGACTTTTCAGCCCAATAAAAAGGGTGTGATCAGTGGTGGAATTATATCAGTTATCCTTTGTGTTGGACTGTTTGCCTATATTACATTTGAAGACGGGGAGTGCCCATCAAAGAATTCGTTAATCTTTTTGTGTGTATCTTCAGTTGTAGTTGTTCTTGTTTATACTGTAACAGTGTTTAGTATAGTTAGATCGGTCGGATACAGAACCAAAATTGAAGTCAGCCAGCAGGGTTTTGCGGTTGTAGACCCCAAGCGTTCGGAACCTGTGTTCGTACCATGGAGCGAGCAGATCCATCTGTGTATTTGTGTGGAAGGAGACGTTTGTAGCTATCATTGGATTCATGATACGATACTTTGCTTTTCCAATCAGGACATAAGCGGACAGTGGATAGAAAGGGGCCAAACCGTGAACTACCGGCAAACGTTTGAAACGGATGCCGGTCAGCCGTGGGTTGTTGCACTGACCTATGGTAGCAAGGCAAAATGCAAGAAAGGCGCAGCGCGCGTCCGCCAGTACATGAGCGGCTGTTTGCAGCAGGCAGAATAACCTTGCTGGAAAACCGATTTGGCATACCACAGAAAAAGGGGGAGACAGGCCATGCAGCCGTATGAACTCATTCGCTCCGGCCGCCGCACGCTGGCGCTCGAGGTGCGCGGCGGGCGCGTGATCGTGCGCGCGCCGTACCGGACACCGCAGGCAACGATCGACCGCTTTGTTGCCGCGCACGCTGACTGGATCGCGCGCGGGCTGGCCAAACAGGAGGCCCGCGCTGCCGCACACCCCGAGCCGACGGACGCCGAGCGGGCGGCCTACATCCGGCAGGCGAAGGCTTACCTGCCGCAGCGCGTGGCGTATTATTCCGAGCGGATGGGGCTTTACCCGACGCAGGTGCGCATCACGGGCGCGCGCACGCGCTTTGGCAGCTGCAGCTCACAGGGGCACATCTGCTTTTCGTGGCGGCTGATGCAGTACCCGCCGGAGGCGATTGACTACGTTGTCGTGCACGAGCTGGCGCACCTGCGCTACATGAACCACGGCGCGGAGTTTTACGCGCTCATCGCGCGCTATCTGCCGGACTGGAAGACCCGCCGCGCCCTGCTGCGGGCGTGAAAAAGCACCGGAGGACGGTCTGTCCTCCGGTGCTTGCTATTCGGAATTGACTTTTTGCACCCGCCGCGTGTAAACTAACATGTCAGAAACCAAGGAGGGATGTACCATGAAGCAGGCGATCGCGCTGGCCGGCGGCGGCACGAAGGGCGCGTATCAGGTCGGCGCGTGGAAGGCGATGCGGGAGCTGGGCATCCCGTTTGACATCGTTACGGGCACGTCCATCGGTTCGGTCACGGCGGCGCTGATGGTGCAGGGCGATTTTGACCGTGCGTGGGAGCTCTGGACGCACATCACGGAAGAGCAGATCATGCTCGAGCGCGCCGACGCCACGCCGCACGAAAAGCGCGAGCTGGCGGCGTTGGCTGAGCACCCGGAGCAGCTCATCGCGCGTGTGAAGGACTGGGCGGACCTCAACCGCCGTACGGCGGACATCACGCCGTACCGCGCGCTCGTGCACCAATATCTCGACGAGGCGCGCTTTTTCGCCTCGCCGGTGGATTTCGGACTCATGACGGCGCGTTTCCCGTCGTTCCAGCCGGTCGAGGTGCGCAAGCAGGACATTGCACCCGGCTACCTGCCGCAGTGGATCCTCGCGTCGTCGGCGTGCTACCCGATGTTTCCGATGTGCGAGATCGACGGGCAGAACTACCTCGACGGCGCGTACTCGGACAATCTGCCGATCGGCACGGCGTTTCGCCTCGGCGCTGACCGCGTCATCGCCATCGGCCTCAAGCCGGAGACGCCGGAGAAAAAATATACCAACCACCCGCTCGTGACCTACATCGCCCCGGCGGAGCCGCTGGGCAAGCTGCTGGAGTTCGACCCCGACGCGCTGCGTCACAGCATCGCCCTCGGCTATACGGACACGCTGCGCGTGCTTGGCAGCCATATCGGCCATACCTACACGTTCGAACCCGACGGGCAGACGCTGCTCGAGGGCGTCGCGCGCGACTATCTGCTCTGGCTGCTGCGCCGGGAGCTGACGCCGCCGGACTCCATGCTGGACTTTTTCCGAAGCGACACGCCGCTGACCGACCGCATCCTCAGCGACCAGCGCAGCGACCTGACGGCCTGCGCGCTCGCGGGCGCGGAGTGCGTGCTCGAGGCGTATGCCTATCCGCGCGGGGAGATCTACGATCTCAAGCTCCTGCTGCCGGAGCTGGCCATGCGCCTTGCGGAGGATGAGGACACGCCGGAGCTCGAGCGCGCGCACGCGCTGTGCGCGTCGCTGGGCAGCGAGCATTTCTTCACGCAGCTCGCCCCGCTCACGCCGCGCTACGACGCCAGGGACATCTTCCTCGCCACACTCACGCTCTATCTGCGCGAGCAGACGGCCTGACGGGCAGGTTTTTGTTGCACTCGCGGGAAAAATCGGGTATACTATCTAGGTTTGATATTCGAAAGAACAACAGAGGAGCGGACTATGGATCTGAAACAGGAAATCGAGCGCCGCCGGACGTTTGCGATCATCTCGCACCCGGACGCCGGCAAGACGACGCTCACGGAAAAGCTGCTGCTGTACGGCGGGGCCATCCAGCTCGCCGGCTCGGTCAAGGGCAAGGCGACCGCGCGCCACGCGGTCTCGGACTGGATGGAACTCGAAAAGCAGCGCGGCATCTCCATCACGTCGTCGGTCATGCAGTTTGAATACGAGGGCTATTGCATCAACATCCTCGATACCCCGGGCCACCAGGACTTTTCGGAAGACACCTACCGCACGCTCATGGCGGCGGACAGTGCCGTCATGGTCATCGACGCGGCCAAGGGCATCGAGCCGCAGACGCGCAAGCTCTTCAAGATCTGCGCCATGCGCCACATCCCGATCTTCACGTTCATCAATAAGCTCGACCGCGAGGCCCGCGACCCGTTTGAGCTCATGGAGCAGCTGGAAAACGAGTTCGGCATCGGCACTTATCCGGTCAACTGGCCCATCGGCTGCGGGCACGACTTCAAGGGCGTGTTCGACCGCGACCGCCGCGAGATCCTCGCGTTTCAGGAGTTTCACCGCGGGCAGAACAAGATTCGCCCCATCGAGTGCGAGCTCACGGACGTTGAGCGGCTCGACGAGCTGATCGGGCCGCGCCAGCGCGAAAAGCTGACCGAGGATATCGAGCTGCTCGACGGCGCGGGCTACGCCTTCGACCTCGACGAGGTGCGCGCCGGCCGGCTCAGTCCGGTGTTCTTCGGCTCTGCGCTGACGAATTTCGGCGTCGAGCCGTTTCTGGAAAACTTCCTGCACATGACGATGCCGCCGCTGCCGCGCACGACGGCCGACGGCGTGGTCGACCCGATGCAGCCGGCGTTTTCCGCGTTCGTATTTAAAATTCAGGCGAACATGAACAAGGCCCACCGCGACCGCATTGCCTTCATGCGCATCTGTTCGGGCAAGTTCGAGCGCGACCATGAGTACCTGCACGTGCAGGGCGGCAAGACGCTCAAGCTCGCGCAGCCGCAGCAGCTCATGGCGCAGGAGCGTGCGATCATCAATGAGGCCTACGCCGGCGACATCATCGGCGTGTTCGACCCCGGCATCTTCTCCATCGGCGACACGATCTGCGACCCGAAGCTGCGCGTGCGCTTCGAGGGCATCCCGACGTTTGCGCCGGAGCACTTTTCCGTCATCTCGCAGGTGGACACCATGAAGCGCAAGCAGTTTGTCAAGGGCGTCACCCAGATCGCACAGGAGGGCGCCATCCAGATCTTCCACGAGCCGAACAGCGGCATGGAGGAGGTCATCGTCGGCGCGGTCGGTGTGCTGCAGTTCGAGGTGCTGGAGTACCGGCTCAAGAACGAGTACAACATCGACATCCGCCGCCACGACCTGTCGTATTCCTATATCCGCTGGATCACGAGCGAGGGCACCGACCCCACGGCGCTCAACCTCGCTTCCGACACGAAGTGGGTGCAGGACTTCCGCGGCCACAACCTGCTCATCTTCAATAATGAGTGGAGCATCCGCTGGGCGGAGCAGAAAAATCCCGGCCTGACGCTGGCGGAGTTCAGCACAAATCAGGACGACGAGGCATAATATCTCACAGGGCCATTCGAACGGATGGCCCTGTTTTTTCGCGGTGCATCGCGCTGCCCTGAATGCGTAAAAATCCCCCGGCGCGGGCTCACTCCGCGCCGGGGGATCCTTGCCTCCGCAAAGTTTTCTGTACGCCGTCAGGATGCGACGGCTTTTTTTGCAGCGGCTGTGTATACTGGTGTCAAACGAAAGCAGAGGAGGGGGGAGCGGTGAAGAAACTCCGCTTTGTGATCTTTGTCATGCTCATCATGCTGCTGCTGTGTTCGGCCGCGCGTGCGGTTCGGTCGGCGCCGGAGGCGCGGGTGGCCGTACAAATGCAAAAACCTCCTGCAGCGCAGGAGGTTTTTCCTTATGCAGGTATGGATGCTCAGAACAGATCCTCGACCACTTTCTCGGGCGGGACTTCCAGCAGCGCCGGGTTGTGCATGAACATCTTCATGTACTTGAACGAGGAGGCGTAATAGTACCCGTCGCACACGCGCTCGTCCATGACGGCCATGAAGTCGATGTACTTGCGCTCGACCGGCTTGCCCTCGCGGTCAAGCTCAACCGCCTTGCGCTTTGCGCCGAAGGCGATGAACATCGGCAGGTTGCCGAAGTTGTACAGGTGGTGATAGATCGGCGGGATGCCGAGCGAGCCCATATCGGTGATGATCATCGAGCCGTGGAAGGGGCTGGCGTCGAGCAGCTTCTGCGGGATGACGCCGAAGTAATCCATCACGCGCAGGCAGCCGATGGCGAAGCGCAGCAGGAAACGCGGCAGCTTCAGCAGCGCGCCGGCGACCTGCTCGGTGTTGTTGTCCTGGTCGCCGTACTTGATCTCGTCGATCTTCTCGTTCATCTTGCGGTAGACGTCAAAGATCGTGTCCGTCGGGGCGAAGACGGCCTTGATGGTCGTCTCGTTCGAGGTGGTGGACATGCTGCGGCGCACGGTCAGCACGACCTCGATATTGTTGCGCGCATAGATGCGCCGGCCGGCCACGAAACGGTTGATGCCGGGGCGCATGGAGACCATACGGATGTAGGCCGCAATGAACAGATGCAGGTAGCCGAGGCCCTTGTAGCCCTCGAGGCGCTTCTGGCGCAGCCAGCGGTCGGTGTTCGTGATCTCAATGCAGTCCTCAAACTGATTGCAGGCGTCGTTCTTCGTGGGCATGATGTAGGGCATGAACTTGTAAAACGGTGCGAGGGACTGGATCAGGCGGCCGTCCTTGCGGTCGCCGAAACGGCGTTTGCTTTCCATGAAAGTACCTCCGAATATGCGAATATAGTTCAAACTTTTTAACTTTAGCAAAAACATTATAGGCTATTTCCGGCACAATAGCAAGTGGAAAAACATTTTAAGTGTTGAAATCTTGCATTTCCCAACATTTTGTTCATTTTTTCATCAGAAATTATGAATGTTCCCATCGCGAGAAATCATGCAAATCCGATAACGTTAAATTTTCGTCAATGACGTGAAAAAGCTAGCAGGATCAATAGTTTTTTAACACATAGGTGTTTGAATTTTGACAGACAATTTTGGGCAGTTTTACTTGATTAACAGCGGTGAATAAGGTAAAATACCTACATTATGTAGAAACAGTTCGTGAAAACGGGCGTTGCGCGGCATAATAACAGTTTGATTCGTAGGGAGGTGTACGGATGTCATTTGAGGCGATAACAACGATCAGTGACGCAGAAAACCGGGCCAGACAGATCAAAGCCGACGCGCAGGCAGCCGCTGCGGCGGCAGTGGAAGCGGCCCAGGCCGAGGGAAAGGCAGTGATAGAGGCTGCCGTCGGTAAGGCGCAGCAGGAGCTGCAGACGCTGCGGGCCAAATCGGATGAAAAGGCGAAGGCGGATGCGGAAACGCTGGCGGCGGAGACCAAGAACAAGGAAGCTGCCATGCGCATCAAGGCTAAGACCAATCTGGATCGGGCTGCATCACTCATCGTGGAAAGGATTGTGAACGGCTGATGGCCATTGTACACATGAAAAAGCTGCGGCTCATGGTCGTTCGCCGGCAGAAAGATGAGCTGCTCCGGGATCTGATGCTGCTCGGCTGCGTGCAGATCTCGGAACCGGACGCCTTGCTTGCGGACGCGGAATCTGCCGCAGTCCTGCGTCAGGAGAGCGGCAATGTGACGGAGGTGCGCAGTGAACTCACGCGCCTGACCGCCGCGCTCAAGCTGCTCGACAAGTATGCGCCGGTCAAGTCCAGGCTGCTCAGCTCCAGGCCGGAGGTCACGGAGGCGGATTTCCTGGATGACGGTGCGTACCGTCAGGAGCTCGATGCAGTCGCACAGCTCGAGGAGCTGGAGGCGGCCGTGCGCCGCTACAACGGCGAGGAGGCTAAGCTCCGCAGCAATATGGAGGCCCTGCGCCCGTGGCAGACACTCGACCTGCCGCTGGATTTGGGCGAAACCGTAAGGACCCGCATTTCTCTGGGTATGCTGCCCGCGGCAGTGGATCTTGCCGAGACTGCAAAAGCGCTGGCGGACGCTGCGCCCGAGTCGCAGCTGTATGAGATCTCTTCGGACAAGGAACAGCACTATGTGCTGCTCATTTGTTTGAAAGAGGAGCTGACGGAAGCCATCACGGCGCTGCGCGCGTCCGGCTTCACGCTGGCAAACCTGAACGGCGCGCCGGGCACGGCAAAGCAGAACATTGAGGACGCGCAGCAGCAGATCGCGGACGTCACCCGCAGGCGTGAGCAGGCGGAGACGGATATTGCCGCCTTTGCCCCGCACCGGGATGCGTTCAAGCTCTGCATCGACCGCGCGAGCGTGAAGCTCGGCCGCGCGGAGGCGGAAGAGCGCCTGGTCGGTACCGAGAGCGTCGTGTGCATGCGCGGCTGGCTCACGGCGCCGGAGGAGGCCAAGCTCACCGCGGTGCTCGCAAAGTATGACTGCGCCTGGGATCTGGCCGATCCCACGGAGGACGAGTACCCAGAGGTGCCGGTCAAGCTACAAAACAACAAATTTACCGAACCGCTGAACATGGTCACGAACATGTACAGCCTGCCGGCCTACGGCACGGTCGATCCGAACCCGCTCATGGCGCCGTTTTTCATTTTGTTCTACGGCATCATGATGGCGGACATGGGCTACGGCCTTGTGATGATGATCGCGGCGCTCGTTGCGCTCGGCAAGATGAAGCCGAAACGCGGCAGCAAGTATTTCTGCGAGCTGCTGTTCGCCTGCGGCGTGTCGACGTTCCTGCTCGGCATCGTGACAGGCGGCTTCTTCGGCAACGCCGTGCCGACGATCGTGAAGATGTTCGGTCACGACGTCAAGCTTGGCATTCTGACAAGCCCGCTGCTCGACCCGCTGACCGATACGACGCAGATCCTCATCGGCGCCATGGTGCTCGGTTTCATCCAGCTCTCGACCGGCATGGTCGTGAACATGGTCATGGAGTGCCGTCAGGGCAAGGTCGGCGATGCGATCTTCAACGAGGGCACCTGGTTCGTGATCTTCGCGGGCCTGGCGCTGTTCGTGCTCAAGATCGGCAACATCGGCGGCGTGCCGGTCGTGCTGTGCATCGGCGTTCTGATGCTGATCTACGGTTCCGGCCGCGAGGCCAAGGGCTTCGGCAAAGTCACCGCCGTGTTCGGCGCGGTCTACAACGGCCTGACCGGCTGGTTCGGCGACATTCTCTCGTATTCCCGACTCATGGCTCTGATGCTGGCCGGCAGCGTCATTGCGCAGGTGTTCAACACCCTCGCCGCGATGCCGTCGAGCGGCGGCGTGACGGTCGTGTCGATGATCGTGTTCATCATCATCTTCCTGTTGGGCCATCTGCTCAACTTCGGCCTGAACCTGCTCGGCTGCTTCGTGCATGACCTGCGTCTGCAGTGCCTGGAGTTCTTCGGCAAGTTCTATGTCGACGGCGGCAAACCGTTCCGCCCGCTCGAGATCAACACGCGCTATGTCGACGTGGAAAATCATAATTTCTAATCATTCGTATTCAAGAGATATTTAAGGAGGAAAATGAAAATGGCATTTCTCGAATCCATCGGTGGTCTGGCTCTCGGCCTTCTCGGCGCTGCGCTCGCAGCGGCGCTCGCGTGCATTGGCTCTGCAAAGGGCACCGGCATCGCCGGTGAGGCCGGCGCAGGTCTCGTTTCGGAAGATCCCAGCAAGTTCGGCAAAGCGATGATCATGCAGGTCATCCCGGGCACCCAGGGCCTGTACGGCTTCGTTATCTGGTTCCTGGCTCAGAATCAGATCTTCGCTGCCAACGCTGCCGCTCCGCTGACCGTCGCTCAGGGCCTGCAGTACTTCGCAGCCTGCCTGCCGATCGCGCTCGGCGGTCTGATCTCCGCCATCGCTCAGGGCAAGGTCGCTGCCGCGTCCCTGAACATTCTGGCCAAGAAGCCCGACGACTGGTCCAAGGGCATGATCTTCTGCATCACGGTTGAGTTCTACGCCATCCTCTGCCTGCTGGCATCCTTCCTGATGCTCAACGGCTTGAAGTAATCCCCATCCTCTTCCGACAGAAGGGAACAAAGATCTATGAATGGTATTGAAAAAATCACCGGCCGCATCGAGGCGGACGCGCAGGAGCAGGCGAAGGCCATCGCGGCCGAAGCCGAGGCCAGGTGCGCCGAGATCCGTGCCGATTATGACAAACAGGCGCAGGACCAGTACTGGGCCCGCGTCCGCGACGGTGTGAAAGCGTGCGAGGACCGCGTGCAGCGCATGGGCCGTCTGGCGGAAATGGAAGCCAGAAAGAGCGTCCTTGCCCTCAAGCAGGAGATGGTCGACGCGGCGTTTGCCGCCGCGCTCGATAAGATCTGCACCATGCCGCAGGCGGACTACGTGGCGTATCTGGCCAAACTCGCCGCGCAGGCCGCGACGACCGGCACCGAGACCCTGGTGTTCAACGCCAAGGATCAGGCCGCGTGCGGTCAGGCGGTCGTGGACGCTGCCAATGCGCTGCTCGCGCAGCAGGGCAAGCCCGGCCGGCTCACCATGAGCCAGGCCACGCGCGACCTGCGCGCCGGGTTTGTGCTCCAGCAGGGAGATATCGAGGTCAACTGTGCCGTGGAGACGATCGCAGAGCTCTGCCGCAGTGATCTGGCTGCTCAGGTTGCCGAGGTCTTGTTCGGCGCGTGACCTGCCCCGCCCCGTGCGGGGGGAATGAATTATCCTATATGGGGCGCAGAGTGCTGCGCCGCATGAGGGAGGAACCGAATTGTCTAAAGTAAAAGATACGAATTACCTTGCGATTACGGCAATGCTGGCAGCCCGCGAGACCAAAATGCTTTCCGCTGAGCGCATGGAGCGCATGATCGACGCGCCCACGAACGACGAGGCGGCCAAGATCTTGGAGGAATGCGGCTACGGCGACCTGAGCGGCCTGTCCGCGAAGGAAGCCGGCGCTGCGCTCGAGGCGCACATCGCGGCGCTGTTCGATGAGGTCGAGGGCATGGTCCCGGAGGCGCAGCTCGTGCAGCTGTTCCGCCTCAAGTATGACTACCACAATGCCAAGGCGCTCATCAAGGCGCGGGCGATGGGCGTGGAGTGCGATGCGATCCTGTCGCAGCGCGGCACCGTGGCGCCGCAGAAACTGCTCACGGCGTTTCTCGAGGAGGACTACCGCGACATCCCGCCCATTCTGGCGCAGGCCATGGTCAGCGCCGCCGCGATCCTGGCGCGCACGACCAATCCGCAGGCAGCGGACTTCGAGCTCGACCGCGCGTATTTCGCGCAGATGCTCGCGCTTTCCGACGGCCTGAGCGACGGCGGCTTTGCCAGAGGCTATGTGCAGCTGCAGATCGACAGCGCGAACCTGCGCGCTGCCGTGCGCACGCGCCGCATGGCCAAGGACGCGGACTTTCTCAAGACCGCGCTCATCCCGGGCGGCACGATCGGCACGGACCGCGTGCTCGCGGCGTTCGACTCGGCCGAGGCGCTCACCGCGCTCTACGGCAACACGTGGCTGGGCAATGCGGCGGCTGCCGGCGCGGCGGCCATGAGCGGCGGCGCGCTGACGGCGTTTGAGCTGCTGTGCGACAACGCGCTCATGGACTACATCCGCGCGGCCAAGCTGCGCAGCTTCGGCGCGGCGCATGTGTCCGCTTATCTCGCCGCCATGGAAAACGAGACCACGGCCGCCAGAATGATCCTGACGGGCAGACTCGCAGGGCTTCAGCCCGCGGTCATCCGGGAAAGGCTGCGTGAGACTTATGCTTAAAATTGCAGTTGTCGGCGGTGCGGAGACCGTCATGGGCTTCAAGGCGCTCGGCCTCGAGGCCTGCCCGGTCGCCAATGCCGAGGAGGCGCGCGAGACGCTGCGCCGCCTGACGAAAGACTCTGAGGACTACGCCATCATCTATGTCGAAGAGAATCTGGCGCAGGAGCTTCAGCATGAGATCAACAAATTCAAAGATGTTCCCAAGCCGGCCATCATCCTGATCCCCGGCAGGGAAGGCCCCCTCGGCCTCGGCCAGACCGCGCTCAAGGCGGCCGTCGAGCGAGCGGTTGGCTCCGATATCCTTTAAGGAAAGGAAGAATGAAATTGAGCGGAACCATTACAAAAGTTTCCGGTCCGCTGGTCGTGGCCAATGGCCTTGCCGATGCCAACGTCTCCGACGTTGTGCGTGTCGGCGAGCAGCGCCTGATCGGCGAGATCCTGAATATGACCGGCGACAGCGCGTCCATCCAGGTCTATGAGGAGACCTCGGGCCTTGGCCCCGGCGCGAAGGTCGAGACCACCGGTATGCCGCTGTCCGTGGAGCTTGGCCCCGGTATGCTGGAGAATATCTATGACGGTATCCAGCGCCCGCTGCCCGAGATCCGCGACCTGACCGGCTCCAACATCACCCGCGGCATCGAGGTGCCCGCGCTCAACCGCGAGCGCGTCTGGCACTTTGACCCCGTTGTGCAGCCCGGCACCGCCGTCACCGGCGGCGACGTGATCGGCACCGTCCAGGAGACGACGGCCATCCTGCACAAGATCATGGTGCCCCCGCAGATGAAGGGCACGATCAAGAGCATCACCGGCGGCGACTTCACGGTCGACCAGACCGTCGCTGTGCTCACGGACGCCAACGGCGTCGACCATGAGCTGAACATGATCCAGCGCTGGCCGGTGCGTATCGCGCGCCCCTATGCGCAGAAGTTCGCTCCGAACAAGCCCATGAATAGCGGCCAGCGTATCATCGACACGCTCTTCCCGATCGCCAAGGGCGGCACGGCCGCCGTGCCCGGCCCGTTCGGCAGCGGCAAGACCGTCGTGCAGCACCAGCTCGCCAAGTGGTCGGACGTGGACGTCGTCGTCTACATCGGCTGCGGCGAACGCGGCAACGAGATGACCGACGTTCTCATGGAGTTCCCGGAGCTGACCGACCCGCGCAACGGCGAGCCGCTGATGAAGCGCACCGTGCTCATTGCCAACACCTCCGATATGCCCGTGGCAGCGCGTGAGGCGTCCATCTATACCGGCATCACCATCGCCGAGTACTTCCGTGACATGGGCTATGACGTCGCCGTTCTGGCTGACTCCACCTCCCGCTGGGCCGAGGCCCTGCGTGAGATGTCCGGCCGTCTGGAAGAGATGCCCGGCGAAGAAGGCTACCCGGCCTACCTCGCGTCCCGCATCGCGCAGTTCTACGAGCGCGCCGGCTGCATCCGCTGCATCGGCAGCGAGGGCGACCGCCGCGGCTCCGTCACCGCCATCGGCGCTGTCTCGCCTCCGGGCGGCGACATTTCCGAGCCGGTCTCGCAGGCCACCATGCGTATCGTCAAGGTGTTCTGGGCGCTCGATTCGAGCCTGGCGTATGCCCGCCACTTCCCGGCCATCAACTGGCTGACGTCTTACTCGCTGTATGTCGACTCGCTCAAGCCGTGGTATGAGGCCACGTTCGGCGAGGAATATATGGCCAACCGCGACAAGGCCATGAGCATCCTGCAGCAGGAATCCGAACTGCAGGAGATCGTCCGCCTCGTCGGCCAGGACGCGCTGTCCCCGGCTGACCGCCTGACGATGGAGACGGCCAAGATGATCCGTGAGGACTTCCTGCAGCAGAACGCCTTCGTCGACATCGACAGCTACTCCGAGTACCGCCGTCAGTTTCTGCTGCTCGGTCTCATTCTGCGCTACGACGCCGAGTGCCGCGACGCACTCGAGAAGAACGCGCCGATGCAGAAGCTCTTTGCCATCCCTGCCCGCGTCGACATCGGCCGCGCCAAGAGCGTGCCGAGCGACGAGTACGAGCAGGTCTATGCCAAGATCGCCGCGGACATGACCGCGCAGATCAAAGAGATTATCGCCGGAGGTGAGGAGCAGTGATTAAAGAGTATAAAACGATCCAGGAGATCGCCAGCCCTCTGATGATCGTCAAGAACGTCGAAGGCGTGACCTACGACGAGCTGGCTGAGATCGAGCTCCCGAACGGTGAAGTCCGCCGCTGCAAGGTTCTCGAGGTCGAGGACGACCACGCGGTCGTGCAGCTCTTTGAGAGCGCGCAGGGCATCAACCTCGCACAGTCGAAGGTCCGCTTCCTCGGCCATCCGCTGCAGCTGGGCGTGAGCGAGGATATGCTCGGCCGCGTCTTCAACGGCATGGGCGAGCCCATCGACGGCGGCCCGGCGATCCTCGCCGAGGAGCACCGCGACATCAACGGCCTGCCGATGAACCCGGCAGCCCGCGCCTACCCGGCGGAGTTCATCCAGACCGGCGTTTCCACCATCGACGGCCTGAACACCCTCGTCCGCGGCCAGAAGCTGCCGATCTTCTCGGCATCCGGCCTGCCGCACGCCGCGCTGGCCGCGCAGATCGCGCGCCAGGCGAAGGTGCTGGGCGACAACGAGAACTTCGCCGTCGTCTTCGCCGCCATCGGCATCACGTTCGAGGAGTCCGAGTACTTCATTCAGGAGTTCCGCCGCACCGGCGCCATCGACCGCACGGTCGTGTTCTCCAACCTTGCCAACGACCCCGCCGTCGAGCGTATCGCCACCCCGCGTATGGCGCTGACCGCGGCCGAGTACCTGGCCTTTGAAAAGGACATGCAGGTGCTGGTCATCCTGACCGATATCACCAACTACGCCGAGGCTCTGCGTGAGGTCTCCGCGGCAAAGAAGGAAGTCCCGGGCCGCCGCGGCTACCCCGGCTACCTGTACACCGACCTGGCCACGCTCTACGAGCGCGCCGGCCGCCGCATCGGCAAGTCCGGCTCGATCACCATGATCCCGATCCTGACCATGCCCGAAGACGACAAGACCCACCCGATCCCCGACCTGACCGGTTACATTACCGAGGGCCAGATCATCCTCTCCCGCGACCTGTACCGCAAGGGCATCATCCCGCCCGTGGACGTGCTGCCCAGCCTGTCGCGTCTGAAGGATAAGGGCATCGGCGAGGGCAAGACCCGTGAGGACCACTCCGGCACGATGAACCAGCTGTTCGCGGCCTATGCCCGCGGCAAGGACGCCAAGGAGCTCATGACCATTCTGGGCGAGGCGGCCCTGTCCGACGACGACAAGCAGTTTGCAAAGTTCGCCGATGCGTTCGAGCAGCGCTACGTCAATCAGGGCAACAACACCAACCGCACCATTGAGGATACCCTTAACCTCGGCTGGGAGCTGCTGAGCCTGCTGCCGCGCACCGAGCTCAAGCGTATCAAGCCCGAGCTGATCGAAAAGTATATGCCCGAGACCTGATTGCATCCGTCCCGCAGACTTACCAAGTGAGGTGATTTGATGGCAAATACAGCGATTACCCCGACAAGAATGGTGCTCAACCAGCTCAAGGGCCGGTTGAAGACCGCTCGCAGGGGTCATAAGCTCCTCAAGGATAAGCGTGACGAGCTGATGCGTCAGTTCCTCGACAACGTGCGCCTGAACAAGCAGCTGCGTGCGAAGGTCGAGCAGGGACTCACGGAGGCGTTCGGCTCTCTGTCGGTCGCGTCCGCGATCATGTCCCCGGAAATGCTCGAACAGTCGCTGCTCTACCCGCGGCAGAGCGTCGAGCTGGGCATGACCTATCAGAACATCATGAGCGTGAACGTGCCGGTCTACGATTTCCAGACCCGCAACAGCGATCCGTCCGAGATCTTCCCGTACGGCTTTGCGCAGACGTCCGGTGAGCTGGACGATGCGCTCGAGAAGCTGGCGGAGGTGTTCAAGGACATGCTCGAGCTCGCGCAGGTCGAAAAGACCACGCAGATGCTCGCGCAGGAGATCGAAAAGACCCGCCGCCGCGTCAACGCGCTCGAATACGTTATGATCCCCGAGCTGGAGCAGAACATTCGTTACATCTCCATGAAGCTGGACGAGAACGAAAGTTCGACCAAGGTGCGCCTGATGAAGGTCAAGGAAATGGTCCTCGAGGACGCACACCACTATAAGCAATAAGTATCAGAAAACCGCCGCATCTTGGGATGCGGCGGTTTTTGCAGCAGTTGGAAGCAGTCGCTGCGGCAAGAGACGATCGCGCAGCGGGGGAGCTCGAGGGGGCAAGGCCCGCCTCGAATGAGATGCACTCCGAAAGCACAAACCCATTTGTGTTTTCGGGTTTTCTCCTCGGCCGAAAATCCTTTCGGCCGAGGGGAAAACCGCCGCATCTTGGATGCGGCGGTTTTTGCGCGCTATTCTCGCTCTATTGGTTTTCGTCCCGCTCCATCAGTTCGAGCAGATGCGCCGTCTCGGCAGCGGCGTCCGGCGCGTTTGCCTCGACCTGCAGGGCGGAAGCGTTCGCGTCCGGCCGGATGCTCAGCTCCCAGCCGCCGTCGCGCAGGTGCAGCCCGTCGGTAAAGTCCGCCCCGGCCTCCATCATGGCCTCCGAGACCGTGCGCATCAGGTGCGCGCGGTCGCGGCAGGGGACGGTGCGGCGGTTCGGGTCTGCGTGCGGGAGTTGCGGCGGCAGGTCGTCCGAAGCGTCCGGCTGCGCCGGGCTCAGCCGCCCGTCAAGCACGTCAAGACTGCACCGGTAGTAGGCGCGCGGCGTGCCGATGTCGCACCAGTAGCCGTCCATCGGCACGCCGAGGATCGGCTCGTGCGCCGCGAGCAGCAGCGGGAAGAGATCTTTGGCAAAATCAAACGGCTGATCTTCCGGCACATAGGCCATTGCCCGCGGGGAGACAATATAGATCCCGGTGTTCACGAGATCGGTCACGACGTGCTCCCAGTCCGGTTTTTCGATGAAGTGCTGCACAAGCCCCTGCCGGTCCTGCAGCACGAGCCCATACTGCAGCGGCTCTGCGTTCGGGTAGAGTGCGATCGTTACGGCCGCGTCCGCCTGCTGGTGCCGGCGATAGAGCCCCAGCAGGTCAAAGCTGCACGCGGCGTCGCCGCTGATGACGAGAAAATCCTCCCTGCCGTAAAAGTCGCTGCACGCGCGCACGCCGCCGGCCGTGCCGCGGGGTTCGGATTCGATGCGGTATTTCAGGTGCACGCCGTAGCTGCTGCCGTCGCCGCAGTGCTCCTGAATGACCTCCGGCCGGTAGCACAGCGTCATGCACACGTCCGTGAAGCCGTTGCGCCGCAGCAGATCCAGCAGCCGGTCGAGCACCGGCACGCCGACGAGCGGCACCATGGGTTTCGGCAGGCTTCCGGTGATGCTGCGCAGCCGCCGGCCCTGACCGCCGGCCAGTAAAATTGCTTTCATGCGCACGCTCCTTTCACGAATCTTCAGTAGGAAAGCGTCTTGTCAATACGGATAGAATCTGATATAATCATTGATTATCATAGGGGTAATAGCTTTTGCCCCGCAGGGTGCAAGGAGGTATGACGATGCGAGACCCCAAAGTCAGCAATGTACCCAATGAATCCAAGCTGCAGCGGGCGCTGATGCCCAATTCGCGGATGTTTCTGCTGTTTCTGATCTTGTTTGCAGTCATCACGTTCTTCTTCTCCGACCGGCTCTGGCTGTCGATCTGCGAGGGCGTCATCATTCTGCTGCTCATCATTTATTCGGTCATCATGCGCGCGCGCAAGCGCCGCACGCTCGAACGATATATTGAATCCGTCACCTATGATACGGAGTCTGCACGAAATAATACCCTGCAGAATTTCCCGCTGCCGATGGCGGTCTTTCGTCCGGCAGATTCGCAGGTCATCTGGGCCAACCAGAACTTTTTCGATCTCTGCGGCCGGCACAAGCCGACGGTCGATATGCGCATCACGGACGTGATCCCGGAGTTTTCCGGCCGCTGGCTGCTCGAGGGCAATACCCAGTGCCCGGAGCTGCTGGAGTATCAGGGCCATAAGTATCAGATCCACGGCAACCTCGTGCGCACGAATCCGGACGATGCCGCCAGCTACATGGGCATCACCTACTGGGTCGATGTCACGGATTATGAAAAGATCCGGCTGGAGTATTACGCTTCGCGCCCGATTATCGCCGTCATCGTCATCGATAACTACGATGAGCTCATCCGCGGCCTGACCGACCGCAAGCGCAACGAGCTGCGCGACGCCATTGAGGACAAGCTCCTGCAGTGGTGCGAGGGCAAGGGCGGCTTCTTCCGCCGCTACGACCGTGACCGGTATCTGTACGTGTTCGAGGAGCGGCATCTTGACGAGCTGCGCGAGAACAAGTTCGCATCCCTGCTCGACAGCGTGCACGCCGTGACCAGCCCGAGCGGCATCCGCGCCACCGTCAGCGTCGGCATCGGGCGCGACGGCGACAGCCTCGATGAATGCTATAATTTCGCCATTCTCGGCACCGAGATGGCGCTCTCGCGCGGCGGCGACCAGGCCGTGGTGAAAAACCGCGTCACGTTCGAATTCTTCGGCGGCCGCGGCGGCGAGGTCGAGCGGCGCACGAAGGTCAAGTCCCGCGTCATGGCCAACGCCCTCAGCCAGCTCATTCAGGACTCGTCCAAGGTCTACGTCATGGGCCATAAATTCTCCGATCTGGACACGCTCGGCGCGGCCGCCGGCGTCTGCTGCATCGCGCGCAAGCTCGGCACGCCCTGCCGCATCGTCATGGATGCGAACAAGACGGCCGCCGGCCAGCTGCGTGACCGGATGCTGCGCGTGCCGGAGTACGGCAAAGCGTTCCTGTCTCCGCAGGAGGCGTATCTGCATGCCGACAGCCGCACGCTGCTCGTCGTGGTAGACACCAACCGCCCGGATCAGGTGGAAAACCGCAACTTGCTCGAAGCCTGCACCCGCGTGGCGGTCATCGACCACCACCGCCGTGCGGCGACCTACATCACCAACGCGACCATGAGCTTCCACGAGCCGTATGCGTCGTCGGCCTGCGAGCTGATGACGGAGCTGCTCGAGGAGCTGGTCGAGGAGCTGGTCGAGCAGCCGGACATCCTGCGCGTGGAGGCGGAGGCAATGCTCTCGGGCATCATGCTCGATACGAAGGACTTCACCGTCCGCACCGGCGAGCGCACATTTGAGGCGGCGGCGTTCCTGCGCCGCGCCGGGGCCGATACCTCGGAGGTCAAAAAGCTCCTGCAGACGGACATGGAGCACACGGTCGCCCGCTATAAGATCCTGCAGACGGCGTCTATCTACCGCGCGGACATTGCCATTGCCGCGCCCACCGAGCCGCAGGACCGCATCGTCGCGGCGCAGGCGGCGGATGAACTGCTCAACATCGCCGGGGTCACGGCGTCCATGGTCATTTATCCGATGGGCGACGGGGATGTGTTCATCTCCGCGCGCTCGATCGGCGAACTGAATGTGCAGCTGGTCATGGAGGCGCTCGGCGGCGGCGGCAGCCGCTCGTCGGCAGCCGTGCAGCTGCATGACGTGTCGGTCGCGCAGGCGGTGCAGATGGCGCGCAAGGCGATCGACGAGAATCTGGAAAATTAAGCAAAGGAGTATCTTGCTATGAAAGTAATTTTGAATGTAGACGTAAAGGGCCAGGGCAAAAAGGGCGAGCTCAAGGAAGTGTCCGACGGTTATGCCCGCAACTATCTCCTGCCGCGCAAGCTTGCGACGGAGGCCACGGCCGACAATCTCAACGCCTTCCGCCTGAAGGAGAAGGCCAAGGCGGCGCAGATCGCCCGCGAGAAGGCCGAGGCGGAGGAAAACGCCAAAAAGCTCGGCGCCATTCAGGTGAAGATCGCGGCGAAGGCCGGCAGCAACGGCAAGCTCTTCGGCTCTGTCACCTCGAAGGAGATCAGCGACGCGCTGCACGAGCAGTTTGACCTCACCATCGAAAAGCAGAAGATCGTGCAGGCCGAACCCATCAAGAGCTTCGGCGCGTACGAGGTCAAGTGCAAGCTCGGCTATGAAGTTACCGGCACGATCCACGTGCTGGTCATCGAAGAGAAATAAACCGCGCGCAGGCGAGGGAGGGACCCGTCATGGAGGAGCTGCTGGGCAGACAGCCGCCCCATTCCGCTCCGGCGGAGCAGGCAGTCATCGGTGCGATGCTCATCGACCCGAGCTGCATCCCGGACGTGATCGAAAAGGTCAAGTCCGACGAATTTTATATTCAGGCCAACCGCGATATCTTTGATACCATCTTCGCCATGTTCTCCTACGGGCAGAGCGTGGACGCGGTCACGGTGCTCGAGCAGATGAAGGTCCGCGGTGTGTACAAGGACACGACGCAGCAGTACCTCATGGAGGTCATGCAGGTCACGCCCACGGCGGCGAACGTGCTCAAGTACGCGGCCATCGTGCGCGATCAGGCGCTGCTGCGCAACCTGCACACGGCGGCCGATGAGATCAACACCATGATCTTTGAGGGTTCCGGCGGAGCGGACGCCATGCTCGAGGCGGCCGAGCGCAAGATCTATGCGCTCCGGCAGGGACGCAATGTTGGCGGCCTGCAGCCGATCAGCATGGTCATCCAGCGCGTGTATGCAAACCTCTCCGAGGCGGCGAGCAGCGGCGGGGGCATCCCCGGCCTTGCCACCGGCCTGCCGGATCTGGATCAGACGATTCTCGGTCTGAACGCGGGCGAGCTCATCCTCATCGCGGCCCGTCCCGGCATGGGCAAGACGAGCCTTGCGCTCAACATTGCCCTGCACGTCGGCAAGACGTCCGGCAAGACGGTCGCGGTGTTCTCGCTCGAAATGGCGCGCGAGCAGCTCACGACGCGCCTGCTCGCGGGTGAGGGCCTGGTCGACAGCCAGAAGCTCCTGACCGGCAAGCTCTCGGCGGACGAGTGGCGGCGCGTCGGCGCCGCGGCCACGACCATCAGCGCGACGGATATCCGCATCGACGACAACCCGTCGCTGTCCGTTGCGGACATGAACGCCCAGTGCCGCCGCATCCCGAATCTTGGCCTTGTCGTCATCGACTATCTGCAGCTCATGCAGTCGGCCGGCAGCGGCCACGGCTGGTCGAATGAGAGCCGCACGCAGGCCGTCTCCGACATGAGCCGCATGCTCAAGATCATGGCCAAGGAGCTCAATGTTCCGGTCATCTGCCTGTCGCAGCTGTCGCGTGCCAACGAGTCGCGCCAGAATAAGCGCCCGATGCTGTCCGACCTCCGTGAGTCCGGCGCCATCGAGCAGGACGCGGACATCGTGCTCGCGCTCTACCGCGATGGGTATTATAACAAGGAGTGCGAGAATCCGAACCTCGCCGAGGCAATCATCCTCAAAAACCGCCACGGCGAGACCGGCACGCTCGAGCTCATGTGGCTGCCGGAGTACACGTCCTTCGCGGCCATCGAGAAGAAGTACGACGACGATGACTATTGATGCCATCATGCCCGGCGTGCGTGTGCTGTGTGCCGTGTCCGGCGGGGTGGACTCCATGTACCTCTTGCACCGGATGACGGCGCTGGGCGCGCAGCGCGGCTTTGCCGTCGGCTGTGCGCACTTCAACCACGGGCTGCGCGGCGCGGAGAGCGACCGCGACGAGGCGTTCGTGCGCGCGCAGTGCGAGAAACTGGGCGTGCCGTTTTATGCCGGGCGCGGCGATGTTGCGTCCGTGCGCGGCATGGGCACCGAGGCCGCCGCGCGCGAGCTGCGCTATGCGTTCTTGGCGCAATGCGCGCAGGCGCACAGCTACGACTGGATCGCCACGGCGCACACGGCGGACGACAACGCCGAGACGCTGCTGCTCAACCTCGCGCGCGGCTGCGGCCTGCGCGGCCTGACCGGCATTCCGCCGCAGCGCGGCAAGCTCCTGCGCCCGATGCTGGACACGACGCGCGCGCAGGCGGAGGCCTACCTGACCGCCCATGCCATCCCGCACGTGGAGGATAGTACGAACGCAGCCGACGCCTATGCCCGCAACCGCGTCCGGCACCATGCCGTGCCGGCGCTCGAGAGCGTGAATCCCGCCTTCGTGCAGCACGCGGCCGACACGGCAGCGCTCCTGCGCGAGGACGAGGCGTTTCTCTGTGGGCTGGCTGCGGATTTTCTGGCTGGGCAGATGCCCGCAGAGGGCATCCCGATCGCCGAGCTGCTGGCGCTGCCGCGCCCGGTGCGCGTGCGTGCGCTGCAGCAGGCGGCCGGACGGGAACTGTCGCGCCGGCATCTGCTGGCGCTCGAGCGGCTGTGTGACGGGGAAGGGCTTGGCTATGCCGATGTGCCCGGCCTGCGCGTGACGCGCGAGCAGGGTCGGCTGTTTTTCGGCGCGCAGGCGCTGCCGCCGCTCGGGACGCACATTCTGCGTCCGGGTGAGACGGCGGAGATCCCGGAGCTGGGGCTGCGCGTCACGGTCGGCGTGCCGGAACCGTTTCGTGAAATTCACAGCGCGTTCACCACTTTTTGCTTTAAATCTGCGATCATCCATGATAAACTATCTGTTACGCCGCGGCGTCCGGGCGACCGGATCCGTCTGGCGGGGCGCGGCTGCACGAAGCGCGTGAGCGACCTGTTCGCCGAACGGGGGCTGACACAGGCCGAGCGCGACCGCGTGCCGATCATCCGCGCGGCAGATGCGCCGGCGGCCATCGCCGGTTTCGGCGTTGCCGAGCAATGCGCGGCGGCGCCGGGGCAAACCATGATCTGCATCCGAATGGAACAGATCCAGACATATGGGGGAGAATACTATGAGCGATATGAGAGATGACATTGCGTCCGTTCTGCTGTCCGCCGAGGAGATCCAGGCGCGCACGGCGGAGCTGGGTGCCCAGATTTCCAGGGATTTCGACGGCCGCGAGCCGCTGTTTGTCGGCGTGCTCAAGGGCTGCTTTGTGTTTATGGCCGACCTGATGCGCAGCGTGACCATCCCGTGCTCGGTCGATTTCATGGCTGTGTCGTCCTACGGCAACCAGACCACGACCACCGGCGCCGTGAAGATCAACAAGGACCTGAATCAGGACATCGAGGGCCGTGACATCATCCTCGTTGAGGACATTCTCGACAGCGGTGTCACGCTGCACTATCTCAAGGACTATCTCAGCGTCCGCCGGCCTGCCTCCATCACCATTGCCACCCTGCTCGATAAGCCCGCCCGCCGCAAGGCGCCGATCCACGCCGCCTATGCCGGCTTTGAGGTGCCGGATGCGTTCGTCGTCGGCTATGGGCTCGATTACGCAGAAAAATACCGCAATCTCCCGTATATCGGCGTACTCAAGCCGGAGGTCTACTCCACCTGAGCGCCCGGTGCGGATCCCATAAAGGATGTGATTTAATTTGAAACCTGATAAGAACCGTGCCAGAGGCATCGGGTTCTACCTGCTGATCGGCGTGATCATTCTCGCCGTCATCTTCTATCTGACCACACCGGCAGAGCAGAAGGAATACACCTATTCCGAGATCGAGGAACTGTTCCGCCAGGAGCAGGTCAAGTCGTTCTGCCTCGAGGGAGATGAGCTCACGCTCAATCTCTATTCTCCGGACAGCGATGGCAATACGACGATCAAAAAGACGCTGTCGAATCCCACCTGGTTCCGTGAGGATCTGGGGGATCTGATCGAGCAGCAGACCGCCAGCGGCGTGCTGACGGAGTATGATTACGTCAAGGGCTGGACGGCGCCGTGGTGGATGTCCATCCTGCCGTACCTGATCACGATCGTGCTGTTCGTCGGCGTGTGGTACCTGCTCATGAACAAGGCGGGCGGCGGCGGAGCGCCGGGCGTCGGCAAGTTCGGCAAGGCGCACACGCGCACCGGCGAGGAGAACCTCAAGAAGGTCACGTTTGCCGATGTCGCCGGTGCAGAAGAGGAAAAAGAGGAGCTGTCCGAGATCGTGGACTTCCTCAAGCGCCCGCAGAACTATACCGCGATGGGCGCGCGCATCCCCAAGGGCGTGCTGCTCGTCGGCCCTCCGGGCACCGGCAAGACGCTCATGGCCCGCGCGGTCGCGGGCGAGGCAGGCGTGCAGTTTCTGTCCATTTCGGGCTCGGACTTCGTTGAGCTCTATGTCGGCGTCGGCGCATCGCGTGTGCGCGATCTGTTCGACCAGGCCAAGAAGGTCGCCCCGGCCATCGTGTTCATCGACGAGATCGACGCGGTCGGCCGCCAGCGCGGCAGCGGTCTCGGCGGCGGTCACGACGAGCGCGAGCAGACGCTCAACCAGCTGCTCGTCGAGATGGACGGCTTTACGAATAACGAGGGCGTCATCGTCATGGCGGCGACCAACCGCGCCGACATTCTCGATAACGCGCTGCTGCGCCCCGGCCGCTTTGACCGGCGCGTGTATATGGGTCTGCCCGATATCAAGGGCCGCGAGGAGATCCTGAAGGTCCACGCCCGCGGCAAGCCGCTGGGCGACGATGTGGATCTCAAGAGCATCGCGCGCGGCACGGCCGGCTTTGCCGGTGCGGATCTGGAGAACCTCCTCAACGAGGCCGCCATCATGGCCACGCGCAGCAAGCGCCGCTTCATCATGCAGGCGGATATCGACGAGGCGATCCTGAAGGTCGTCATGGGCCCGGAGAAGAAGAGCCGCGTCGTGTCCGAGCGTGCGCGCCGCCTGACGGCGTACCACGAGTCCGGCCACGCGATCGCGTCGTTCTTCCTCAAGAACTCCGACCCCGTGCACTATATCACCATCATCCCGCGCGGCGCTGCCGGCGGCTTCACCTGGTATCGCAAGGCCGAGGACGCTGAGAACTTCACGTCCCGCGGCGAGATGTTTGACAGCATCGTCTCCGCGCTCGGCGGCCGCATTGCCGAGCAGCTCTTCCTTGACGATATCTCCACCGGCGCGTCCAACGATATCCAGCAGGCGACGAACATCGCCCGCGACATGGTCATGAAATACGGCATGTCCGAGAAGCTCGGCCCGATCTCGTTCGACGATTCGAGCCACAGCATCTTCATCGGCCGCGATTTCGGCACCACGAAGAGCTATTCCGAGGAGACCGCCGCCACGATCGACGAGGAGGTCAAGCACCTGTTCGACCAGGCCTACGCCAAGTGCGAGGCGCTGCTGCGCGAGCACGCCGACCTGCTGACCGGCCTCGCGGAGTACCTGCTCATCCACGAGACGATCGAGGGCGATGACTTCCGCTACTACTGTGAGCACGGTGTGATGCCCGTCCACCCGGACGACACCATTGAGCCGCCGGCGAAGGTCATCCGCAGAATGGACGAGGCCCCCGAGACCCCGCAGCCGGACGCGGAAGCGCCGGCCCAGCCGGAGGCACCGTCCGCACCGGATGCGGACGCTCCGAACAGCGATCCCGGCGAGCAGCTGTAAGCCGTCCGCGCGCAAAACACGATCACGATCAAAAGGCCGCAGCGCATATGCGCTGCGGCCTTCTTGCTGCCCGGCGCGCGGCGTATGCGCCGCACACTGTCCGGGGAAACAACGATATCTAAACGATATATAGAAGAGCCGCCCCCTGGAAAAGGGGCGGCTCTCGCTGTTGCTGCGGCGCGGACTCGGCTGCATCCGCGCCTTGAGTGGGGGGAAGAAAATAGGGGTGGATGTATAGAAAGGATGGTGTGTGGAGCGTGTTATGCGATCAGAAGGACGCCTTGATGCTGTTGATGGTCTCTTCGGCTTCCTTGACCATGCGGTCGAGCAGAACCTTGACCGGCACGACATCGTGCACGAGACCCATGCCCATGCCGGCGCAGAAGATCGCGCTGTCGACATTGCCGTCCTGGAAGGCCACGCGGGTCTTCTGGCCGGTGATGACGGGCATCTGCTCCTTGAGGATGTCCATCGGGCCCTTGCCGGTGCGCAGGCCGCGGTTCTCGATCTCGTTGGCGAGCAGGGAAGCGTTGTTCTTGGACACGCGCATCATGCTGCCGATGGTCTTCTGGCAGAGTACGGTGTCCTTTTCGGTGTGGTTGATGACCCACTGGCGGTGGTTGTCGGAGATCGGGCACTCATCGACGCACACGAAGCGGGTGCCCATGGCAACGCCGGAAGCGCCGAGCGCGAGCGCAGCCGCGAGGCCGTGGCCGTCCGCGATGCCGCCGGCGGCGATGACCGGGATCTTCATGTCCGCGGCGCAGCGGCGCGCGATGACGAATGTGCCCACGCCGTCAGCCGACGGATGGCCGCCGACCTCGTAGCCGGCGATGATGACGCCGTCGAGTCCCTTGCGCTCCATGCTCATGGAGACCTTGTAGTTCGGGCACTTGTGGAAATGACGCATGCCGGCGGACTTGATGTCGGCGATGAATTCGCGCGGATCCTCGGCGCTCGTCTCGATGGCGGCAACGTGCTTTTCGCCGCACAGACGGATGGTCTTGCGGATCTCCTCGTTGTCCAGACGCTGGGTCGGGGCGAGGGAGATGTTGACGATGTAGGGCTTGTTGGTCAGGCTGTTCATCTCGTCGAGCGCGTCGGCAAACTCGTCGAGCGTCGGCCAGCAGGTGACGTTGATGGTGCCGATACCGCCGGCGTTGCACACGGCGGCCGCGAGCTGCGGCACGGCCAGCCACTGCATGCCGCTCTGGACGATCGGGTACTCAATGCCAAACATTTCAGTCAGTTTTGTTTTCATGTATGCTACCTCCTAATGATGTTTAATGGTTTGAAAAAATGCGTCTGTCGCCTTGCTAATCAAAAATATATCAAAGCGGGGCGGGGGTCTCAACAGTATTCAGACCAAAGTTGCGGCCGGGCGCAGCGACGTGTTTTGGAGGAAATGTACAAAGCGCGTACGGCTTGCAAAAAACGGATAACCCAGCGCAATGCGCACCCGTTTTTGTACAATTCGGGCGGAAAGTGTGCAGAGAATACCTAATTTAATACTTGAAAATCAGCAGTATGTGTGTTTTCCGGCCGCTTGGTTATGGAGTACAAAAAAATGATTTTTCTCTCTGCGGATTTCGTAGTCTTTGTTGGTGAAAAAGCGCTGAATTCGGTGTAACCTAAAACCAACTTGACAGATAATTAACTAACGAAAGCGCAAGTTGAGAACCATTCATTAAGGAGGAGTGAAACTCATGAGCAAGCAAATGAAAAAGACGATTTTCGGCATTCTGGGCGGTATTGTCCTGATGCTGCTGATCGCCTACCTGCCGCCGGAAACGGAAATGATGAGCCGTCAGGGCTGGCAGTATCTCGGGTGCTTCGGCTTCCTGCTGACGTGCCTGATCTCCGGCGCCCTGCCGGACTGGGTCGCGACCCTTGCGACCATGGTCATGCTGCTGGTATTCAAACTCGGCAAGGTGGCGGACGTCACGGTCGAGTTCTCCGGCACGACCGTCTGGCTGTGCATCGGCGTGTTCATCATGTCGGTCGGCATCAACAACAGCGGCTTCATGAAGCGCCTGGCGCTGTGGGTCCTCACGAAGTTCCCCGGCACCTATCGTGGCCAGGTCACGGCCATGATGCTCGCGGGCATCATCACCACCCCGATGATCCCCAGCTCCTATGCCAAGACCTCCATCATGGCGCCCCTGATCGGCCAGGTCTGTGAGGCTGTCGGCGCGGAGCCGAACAGCAAAGCGGCCCGCGGCCTGTGGTTTGCCAACTTCATGGGCACGTACATCCTCGGCATTGCCTTCATGTCCGGCTCGGCGTTCGTTGCGCTGATGATCGGCTTCATGCAGGGCCTCGCCTTCACCTGGGGCTCCTGGCTCAAGTGCACGATCGTCTGGTATCTCGTGCTCATCGTTCTGACCTATCTGTACTGCACGATCATCTGCAAACCGAAAGAAAAGCTCGCCGGCGACGTGACCTTCCTCAAGGAGCAGTACAAGGCGCTCGGCGCCATCTCCAAGAAGGAGAAGCAGGGCATCATCATCGTTGCCATCGCCATTATCCTCTGGATCACCCAGAAGCTGCACGGCGTGGACGCCGGCTTCGTGGCCATCGCGGCTGACGTGGCGTTCTTCGCCGCCGGCCTGCTGACGGCGCCGGAGGCCAACGCCAAAGGCCAGTGGACGCTTGTCGTCTTCATCGGCGGCATCCTCAGCATCGCCAAGTTCATGAACACCACCGGCGTCAGCGCATGGCTGGCCAGCCTGCTCGGCCCCATCTTCGCGCCCATCATGAGCAGCCCGTATATCTTCGTTCCCTGCCTGTGCATCATCACGTTTGCCCTGCGTTACGTGATCGTGTCCCAGACCTGCATGCTCACGATGATGATCGCCATCTTCGGACCGCTCATGGAGGCACACGGCATGAGCATGTTCATCCTCGTCTTTGTCGAGTGGCTGTGCGGCACGTACTGGAACACCGCTTACGGCAACCCGTCCGTGGTCGGCTTCATCAAGATGACCGGCGACAAGTGCGTCGACTATCCCTGCGCGCAGAAGGCTTCTTACGCCTACATGGTCATAACGATCATCGCCATGCTGGCCAGCGTCCCGCTCTGGCAGGCGATCGGTCTCTGCTGATCCGAATATCCCCGTCAGATCCACCGTCCCCTGTGCAGACATTCTCTGCACGGGGGACACTTTCCAGATGCGCCGCTGGTCAAGGTGCCTAATTTCGCCGCTGCGATCGGCGGTCACTTTCGTAGCCGGTGCTCTGGGATGCGGTGTGCAGAGTTGATATAGTAGTCATAGTCAGGAAGGTAACATTCCGGCACATTGCCGGTCATACACAGCGTTTGAAAGGAGAAAAACATCATGATCAAAACCAGACTTACCGAGCTTGTCGGGCTCAAATACCCCATCATCCAGGCCGGCATGGGTCCGTATCCGGTCACCAGCCTGTGCATCGCGGCGGCCAACGCTGGCTGTCTCGGCCTGTGCAGCACATTTGCCACCACGTCCCGCGAGACCAACCCCATCGTCTTTGAAGACTTCTGCAAGCAGGCACACGCCGAGACCACCGATGACGATGTGACCATCTTCAAGAAAATGTTCACCCGCGTGTTTGAAGAGACCAAGGAGTCCGACGGTATCTTCGGCGCGAACGTCATGGTCTCTGCGGAGGTCAAGGCCAATGCCATGAAGGTCATGCAGGCCATCAAGGAGCTGCGCGAGGCCGATCCCGAGATGAAGCGCCGCTTCCGCGTGCTCGTCACTACGGCCGGCGACCCGATGCCCTGGGCAAACTTCGTCAAGGAGCAGGGCATGATCTGGATGCACGTGTTCCCGGGTGTGCGCACCGCGGCCCGCTGCAAGAAGGCCGGCGTGCAGGTGCTCATCGCCTCCGGCCACGAGGGCGGTATGCACACGGCGTGGCAGCCGGTGCACAGCATGACGCTGTTGCCGGACATCATCGAGAAGTTCTCTGACGAGAACACGCTCGTGTGCGGCACCGGCGGCTTCTGCGACGGCAAGTCGATCGCGGCGGCCTTCGCCATGGGCGCTGACGGCGTGCAGATGGGCACCCGCTTCCTCGCCACCGAAGAGAGCGATTTCTGCGAACTGTGGAAGAAGATGGTCGTCGACTGCGCCGACGGCGGCACGATTATTGCCCGCGGCTTTGTCGGCCCGGCGCGCTGGCTGCGCAGCGACGTGTCCCTGCAGCATGCTTACAACACCGCCAAGGAAGCCCCCGGATCCTACGTCGGTGTGCCGGATGACTTCTCGAGCATCCCGATGGAGCTGCTGACCTTCGAGCGTTACGGTATTGCCGCGACCTATAAGGGCGACGTGGAGCACGCCATGGCCGGCGCCGGCGAGTGCGCGCAGCGCATCACCGATCTGCCCAAGACCAAGGACATGGTCGAGAAGGTCATGGGCGACGCCGAGGCCATCATCCGCGGCCTGGCGGCAAAGTATGTCGCCGACTGAGCTCTGCGCAAGAGAAAGGAGCCAGACATGGCGGAAATGAACGCAGCCTTTTTTGAAGAGGCGAAATACAATCTCCAGCACGGGAAGATCAACTTCCTGAACGTGGCCGGGCTCATCCCGGAAGTCGCCGAGGAGCGCCATGTGGTCGTGCGTCTGCCTGCTAACAGCATGCACCTTAACCACGTGAACATCGTCTATGCCGGCAGCTATTTCGTGCTGGCCGAGTCCTCGGGCGCCACGCTGATCAAGTGCACCTATGCCGGCAAGTATGTGCCGATCATCAAGAGCGTGAACATTGATTACAGCAAGCCGACCAAGCGCGACCTGATCGTGGACATCTCCATGACGGAGGAAGAAGCCAAAGAGCGCATTGCCTATGTCGAAGAGCACGGCAAGGGGCAGTACCCGCTCGATGTGCCCGTCATGGACGCCGACGGCGTGCATTGCGCCGATGTGCACATCGTGTTCTACCTGATGCCGAAACCGTAAAGAGCGATTTTTCCCTTTGTTTCCCGCGCCGCATCCGCCCGTTCGGATGCGGCGCTTTTTTCGTGCCGGAAGCGCCCGAAAATCTATGGCAACACAGCACAAAAATGCATGTCCGCAGGGGCAAAAGAATTGTAAGAAATACAGGTAACAAGCGCCGAAACAATCGTTATAATATAGACAAAGCATCGGATCCATTTCATTTCAACAAACTGAAAACCGTTGCAATTTCAGAAAAAATCTGCATCAACAAGGAGGCTATATCCATGAGAAAACCACTCGAGGGACTGTTCGTGGTCGAGATGACCAGCTACTGGTCCGCGACGACGACGGCGCGGTTCCTGCGCGACATGGGCGCGCGTGTCGTGCGCGTTGAGACCCCGCCTATCGGCGACTTCTGCCGTTACTACGGCCGCTCTATGGGCATGCCCATCACGGCGGAAGAGAACCCCATCCACGATATTTTCAACGGCGGCAAAGAGTGCGTCGCGCTGGATCTGAAAGATCCCAAGAACCTCAAGCTCATGCAAAACATGCTCGCCAAGGCGGACATATTCATCACTAGCACCCGCACGGCCGGCCTGAAAAAGCTCGGTCTGGACTGGGAGACGCTGCACGCCAAGTACCCGAAGCTCGTCATGGGTCAGGTCACCGGCTACGGCATCAACGGCCCGCTGGTCAACCGCCCCGGCATTGACGCGATCGCTTATTTCGGCGCCAACGGCGTCATCCTTGACACCCGCACCGATCCCGACAGCCCGCCGATCTACCCGCCTGCCGGCATGGGCGACACGACGACCGGCATCACGCTGCTCAGCGGCGTGCTGGCAGCCCTGCTCGCAGCGCGCGAGACGGGCGTGGGCGACTACGTCATGACGTCCCTGTACGGCACCGGCAACTTCGTCACCGCCGGCTTTGCCACGAACTGCAACTACGGCTATGAGTGGCCGCGGGAAGCGCACACCATGAGCCCGCTCGGCCAGGGCTACAAGTGCCGTGACGGCCGCTACATCTACGTGTTCGTCAACGACTATACGAGTGTCTGGCCGAAGTTTGCCAAGGCGCTGCGTCTGCCGGAAGAGGTCGTGACCGACCCGCGCTTCACGACCAAGGAGTCGACGACGATCATTGCCAACCGCTCCGCGCTCGTGGACATCATCCGTGAGTACGCGCTCCAGCGCGACGCGCAGGATATCCTCGACGAGCTCGTCGCCTACGATGTGCCGAGCTGCATCCTTAACCAGTACAAGGATCGCTTTTCCGGCGAGTGGCTCGAGCAGTCGGTCTCCAACGGCTACCTGATCGAGCACACCTATCCGTCGGGCAACAAGGCGTATCTGGCGCAGATGCCGATCTATTTTGACAGCCTCGGCGTGCAGGATCTCTATGCACAGCACAGAGCGCTGGGCGCGGACAACGAAGCCATCGAGAAGGAATTCGGCGACGGCGAATAAAAGCGCATCTCCCGATCAAAAAGCAGGGCCGCAACAGCGGCCCTGCTTTTTTGCGTCTCCGTGGTCAGAACGGCAAAAAGCGTCCCCATCTGCCGGGCAGACGGGGACGCGCCAGTGTGCTGTATTTTCGCGTGCTCAGCGGTTTTTCAGTGCCTGGATGAGCACCTTGCCGGTGGCGTTCTTCGGCAGCTCCGGCAAGAATTCCACCTCACGCGGCATGCGGAACGACGGCATGTTGGCGCGGCAGAATGTCTGCACCTGCTCGACTGTCAGTGACCGGCCGGGCTTGCAGACGATGCTCGCCTTTACGTGCTCGCCCCACTTCGGGTCGGGCATGCCGTAGACGGCGGCTTCGGCGATCTCGGGCATTTTCAGCAGCACGTCGATGACTTCCTCGGGGTAGATATTCTCGCCGCCGGAGATGATGAGCGAATCCTTGCGGCCGCGCAGGTAGAGATAGCCGTCCTCGTCGAGATAGCCCACGTCGTGCGTGAAATACCAGCCGTCGCGGATCACGTCCGCGGTCTTTTCCGGCATCTGATAGTAGCCGAGCATCATGCCCTGCCCGCGCACGCAGATCTCGCCCTCCTCACCGGCATCGCACAGCGAGCCGTCCGGCCGCACGATGCGCACGGCGGCGCCGGGCAGCGCCCGTCCGACCGAGGTGAGATACCGTCCGCCGAGGATCAGGTGATCCTCCGGGAGCAGCGCCGTGACGGTGCTGGCCATCTCCGTCATGCCGTAGGACTGATAAAAGCGGCAGTTGAGCCGGTCGAGCGCGCGCCGCAGCAGATCCGGGGAAATGGGGCAGGTGGAGTAGTTGATGACCTTCAGGTGCGACAGGTCGTAGTTTTTGCGGTCCATCTCATCGAGGATGCCCTGCAGGATCAGCGGGATGACGCCGATAGCGCGCACCTTTTCCCGCACGAGACTCTCCACATAGTCGCTCACGGTGAAGTTCGGGATCATGATGAGCTTACCGCCGGTCGCCAGCGTGAGATAGGCGCCGGTGCACGCGGAGTGGAATAGCTGCGAGATGTACTGATAGACCTGCCCGTCCGGGAACTCCAGCGTTTCAAGCATGCTCTCAAGCTGGTTGAGATAGCGCGCGTGGGAGTAGACCACGCACTTCGGCCGCCCGGTCGTGCCACTCGTGTGCATGTGGTAGGCGGGGGCGTCGGGCGCAACGACGGTCTCCACCGGCGTGTCCGGCATACCTGCGAGCAGGGAATAGAGGGCGGAGCGGCCGTCGGCTTCCGGCGTCAGGGACAGGAACGTGATGCGTCCGGCATAGTGCTGCCGCAGGGCGTCGCCCCAGTCCTCGCGCTCCGGCTTGAAGAAGGCGCACCGGACCTCGTTGAGATCGAGCAGGTAGATCATTTCTTCCGGCGCGAGCCGCCAGTTGAACTTGACCACGGTGCCGCCCAGCTTCAGGATCGCAATTTCCGCGATCATGACCTCCGGGCAGTTGCGCGAGATGATGGCGACGCGGTCGCCCGGCGCAATGCCGAGACTGCGCAGGCAGTGCGCCGTCCGGTAGATGAGTGCCTGCAGCTCCCGGTAGGTGATGCGCCAGTCGCCGAATACAATGGCCTCACGCTCCGGGCAGCGTGCAAAGCTCTCGTCGAGGATCTGACCGACGCCGGTCGTTTTTTGAAATCTGCTGATGTTATCCATATCTGGCTCGCTCCTATACAAAATCATTCGAACGCTCCGACGGCTTGTTAATTTATTATCTTATTCGCATTATATCGAACCACCGCGGACAGGTCTTCATAGGAGACTACGAATTTATGCGCCGCCCGGGTGTCTGCTTTTAGGCAAAATGAAAGCAGCAGCGCCCTTTACGCGCACGCAATTGTAGGAAATGCACAGTGCGTGGCGGCGAGAAAAACCGCATTTCGTAACAAATGCCCTGAACAATTCGCCATGTTATTGTTACAATAAAGACAAAGATGAGGCGAAAAAGCCGCAAAAACACGGAGAATTCGGACAAAAGCGCGAAAGTTGCGCCAATGGCTTCCAATTTCATCGTAGGAGTCTCCAAAAATTCGGATCTCCGGTGTTTTTGCGGAAAGGAACTTTTTTCCTCAAAATTTGTGTGGGAATATGCACTTGTGACTGCCGTTTTGCGCAGCACGGAAAGGAGAGAATCATGACGCTGTCCGTGGAAATGATCGCCGAGAGCATGCAGCCGTTCGGCGCGCGGGTCGTAATGCAGCAGGAGCGGACATTTGCCTTCCGCCGGGTCCAGATGCTCACGCCCGAGTCCGAGAACACGCTCGAGGAAGACGTGCTCTACGTCAGCGAGCCAAAGGTGATCCGCCGCTTACCGAAGGGGCTGCTGCACGACCACTTTTTCGTTGTCCGGGCGCGCCCGGAGGATGCGGAGCCCGTTCGCCCCGGTGTCAATGCGCTGCTGTATGACGAACAGTATTCTCTCGGCGCGGTGACGAACCACCTGCTCACACTGTTTGACCGCCTGCAGACACTGGAGTATCAGATGCGTCTGGCCGTGCGCGCGCACGCCGGGCTGGAGCCGCTGATGGAGGTCGGGCGGAAGATGATCCCGGACGCGACGATCGTCGTCGTCGACTCGGCGTATAACATCATCGGCGCCACGCGCGAGCGCGGGTCGGGCAATATCTATGTCGATCAGATGCTCGAGCAGGGCTATTACGACAAGGACTCGCTGCAGCTCATGGCGGAGGCCGGCTATTTTGAAGTCAGTGACCGGTACCTGCGTCCGGTGCTGTCGGTGCCGCCGAATATCTGCAACGACCCCGTGATCCTGCGCTCCTACATTGCCAACGGGATGTTTTATTCCTTTGCCGGTTGCTATTTCCCTGGCCGGCTGCCGACGATGGTGGATCAGGAGCTGTTCCGCTGCTTTACCGAGCAGCTCGACCATTACTTCCGCGAGACGGGCTTTTTTTACAGCCAGAGCATGCCGCAGCGCCAGCAGATGATCCATGATCTCCTGCGCTATGGGGAGGAGAATCCGGAGCTGGTGCGCGACCGTGCGCGCGGCCTGCGCCTGCCGGAGACGGGCGACTTCCGTCTCGGCTATGTCGAGTTCGACGAGCAGGCGTCCACCTCGAAGGCAGGGTACATGGTGCTGCAGCTGCGCGCGTGGAGCAACGTGGCCAATTATGGCGTGATGCAGTATCAAAACAGCGTGCTCATCCTCTTTCAGGACTGGCACGATTACCCGGTCGGGGAGCAGCTTTTGTTCCGCGAGCGGTGGGACGAGCTGCTGACGCTGCTGGGCAAGAACCATGCGCATATCGGCGTGAGCCTGCTGTTCACGGAGCTGGGACGCCTGCGCATGGGCTACGATCAGGCGCGGACCGCCATCGAGATCGGCCGCAAGCTGGATCCCGATGCGCTGGAGTATCACTATTCCAAGTATTATCTCAACGACATGCTCGAATGCTACCGGGAAAAATTCGCGCTCGATGACGTCATTGTGCGCTATCTGGATCAGCTTGCCGGGGAGCGCGGCTACAGCAACAGCAACCTCCTGCTGCTGTACCACTACCTGAACACGGAGCGCAACATTTCCCTGACCGCTAAGCGCGTGCACATGCACCGCAACAGCGTTATTTACCGCCTGCAGCGCATTCAGGACGTGCTCAATCTCGACCTGGACGACCCGGATGTGCGTCTGCGGCTGATGATCACGTTCAAGATCCTGCGGATGGAGGGCAAGCTCCCGGAGATCACGGACGAGCCGCCGGAGCCGGACAACGGCGGAAGCGACCGCCTGACGCTTGTGGAATGAGCCCGCGAAAAGAGAAGAACAGCACACGGCAGCGCCTCCCGGGGCGCTGCCGTGTGCTGCTTCCGATCGGGGTCAGGTCTGCTGCTCGGCCTGTGCCTGCAGCGCGCGCTCGCGGGCCTTGCGCTCGCAGTGCGCGTAGTAGCTGTTGCCCATCTCCTCAAATTTCTCTTTCGGCAGCAGCAGCTCTTCGAGCGGCTTGCGCGTCTTCGGCAGGATCGTGCCGTAGCTGCCGTAGTCCTCGCCGGCCTGGCGGACATAGCCGAGGTATTCTTCCACACGCTCCTGCAGCGGCGGCACCGGCATCATCTCGCCCTCGCCGCAAAAGAGCGTCGTGTAGTTGCCCACGCCGAGCATGAGGTCAAACTGCGCGAGCACGGCGTCGTAGTTGCCCTTGGGGGAGAAAAAGCCGCAGGTCGAGATCAGCACATGCCGCTGGTGCGACTGGTCGTAGCGCGTGACGTGCTTACCGTTGCCCTTGCCGTCGGTGCGGTCGCACATGACGGGGCGGTTGATCGGCACCGTGCGGTCGAGAAAGCACTTGAGCTGGCCGGGCAGGGCGTAGTAGTAGAGCGGGAAGCTCCACACGACGAGGTCGGCCGTGACGTAGCTTTCGATCGCGGCGGCCATATCGTCGTCGCGGAAGCACTTGCCCGGCGTGCGCTTCCAGCAGTTGAGGCAGCCGAGGCACGGCTCAATGTGCATTTTGGCCACGGTCAGTTCTTCGACCTGCGTGTCGCAGGTCTTGGCGAGCCCTTCGAGAAAGGCGCGCGTCATGCGCAGCGAGTTGCTGCGCTCCATGCGGGGACTTCCGTTGATGACAAGAATGTTCATGGACGTTTCCTCCTGGTTTATTCGCACGTGTAGCGGCCGGGGCGCTTTTCGAGCATGGCGGCGGCCGCCTCGGCCTTGTCCTTGGTCGATACGGTGTAGATGCCCTGAATCTCCTCGGCCAGCAGGCCCACGGAGGTGCCGGCGTCGGTAGCGATGTTGATGCACTTTTTGCACATCTGCACGGCGATCGGCGGCTTGGCCGCAAGCTTTTCGGCATAGGCCAGCGTCGTCTGCTCCAGCTCGCCGAGCGGCACCACGCGCTCCACGAGCCGGATGCGCGCGGCCTCCTGCGCGTCGATATCCTCGCATGTCATGGCCAGCAGCTTTGTCATGCCGGGGCCGATGAGCTTGGTCAGGCGGGTCGTGCCGCCGAGGTCGGTGCTGATGCCGACGTCGACCTCCCGCAGGGAAAACTTCGCGTTGTCGGCGGCAATGCGGATATCGCACGCCGTGATGAGCTCGATGGCGGTGCCCATGCACGCGCCCTGGATGCCGACCACGACCGGCAGGTTGCACTCGCTCCAGAAGCGGTAGGCCTGCTGCCAGTGATAGACGCCGTAGAGGCTGCGCCCCGGCTTGCCGATCACCGCTTTGGCGTAATTGAGGTCGATGCCGGCGGAGAAGTGCCGGCCGTCTGCCAGCAGCGCAATGGCGCGCAGGTCGTGATCGCCGACGATCTCGGTCTGCTGCAGCTCGATCATGGCCTCGTAAAACGGGGCGCTGATGGTGTTGAGCTTTTCCGGCCGCGCGAGCCGCACGATGCCGACGGCGCCGCGCCGCTCAAAGCTCAGAAATTCCTGATAGGACATGGTCTGGCTCCTTTCTTTATGTCTTTATGCCTGCTCCGGTTTCCGGCGCTGACGCAGCGCCTTTGTCAGAGCGGGTACGATCTGGAACAGGTCGCCGACGATGGCGTAGTCCGCCACTTGAAAGATCGGCGCGTTCGGGTCGCGGTTGATGGCGATGATGGTGTCGGATGCGCTCATGCCGATCAGGTGCTGGATCGCGCCCGAAATGCCGCAGGCAATGTAGACGCGCGGGCAGACGGTCTTGCCCGTCTGGCCGACCTGATGGATGGGGGAGATCCAGCCGGCGTCGACCGCTGCGCGAGATGCGCCCACGCAGCCGCCGACGGTGTCGGCCAGCTCCTGCAGCAGCGCGAAATTTTCCGGTCCCTTCATGCCGCGTCCGCCGGAGACGATGATCTGCGCCTCGGTCAGATTCGCGGTCGCGGCGTCGAGCACCGGGATCAGCTCCAGCAGCTCCGTGCTGCTCCGCCGGGCGTCCTCCGGCAGCGATTCCACAAAGACCGCGCCGGTGCGCGCGGGGTCAAATGCCGGCGCGCGGAACACGTTCGGCCGCACGGTGCCCATCTGCGGCTTCGTGTCGGGGCAGATATTGGTCGCCATCAGATTGCCGCCGAAGGCCGGCCGCGTCCAGAGCACGCAGCGGTGCGCGTCCACGTCGAGATGCGTGCAGTCGGCCGTCAGCCCCGTGTGCAGCCGGCAGGAGATGCGCGGCCCGAGGTCGCGCCCCACGTTCGTCGCGCCGATCATGAGCACTTCGGGCGCGTATTTGCGCACGAGGTGGCACATGGCGGCGGTGAAAATGTCCGTATTGTAGTGCGCCAGGGCGGGATCTTCCATGGTGATGACTGTGTCGGCGCCGCAGCCGATCGCCTGCGCGGCGAGCGTGCCGGCGTGCGGGTCGAGAATGACGCCGACGAGCTGTTCACCCATCTTGTCGGCGAGCAGGCGCCCCTGTCCCAGCAGCTCCAGCCCGACGCTGCGCAGCTGCCCGTCCTCCGTCTCGAGGAAGACCCAGACGTGTTTGCTCTCAGACATGATCCCCGCCTCCTTCCAGCGAGATGTGCGCCGCGTCGAGCTGCGCCAGCAGAGACGCCACGGCGGCCTCCGGCTGCGCGCCGTCGATGCGCACGGTCTGCTTGGTGCGCACGGGCACGAATGTTCTTGATACCTTTGTCGGTGAGCCGTGCAGGCCGATGCAGTCGGGATCGAGTGCCGGCAGATCGTCCGCCGTCAGCGTCTGCGGCTGCATGCGGTTGGCCTGCAGCTTGCGCATGACGTTCGGCAGCCGCGGCTCGTTGATGGCCTTCACGACCGTGACCACGGCCGGCAGCGGCGCGCGCAGCACGCGGTAGGCGCGCTCGCCCTCCTGCCGGATGCGGATCGCGCCGTCCTCGATCGTGATGGCGCATGCGCACGTGAGCTGCGGCAGCCCCAGATGCTCGGCCAGCATGGGGCCGACCTGCGCCGTGTCGCCGTCGATGGCCTGCCGGCCGCAGAGGATCAGGTCAAAGCCGCCGAGCGCCCGCACGGCCTGTGCGAGCGTGTAGCTTGTGGCATAAGTGTCCGCGCCGCCGAAGCGCCGGTCGGACACCAGCACCATCCGGTCGGCACCGAGGGCGTAGCACTCGCGCAGCGCCTGCGCCGCCTGCGCCGGCCCCATGGTCATGGCGGTCACGGTGCCGCCGAGCGTCTCGCGGAGCTGCACGGCCGCCTCGAGCGCGTATTTGTCAAAGGGGTTGACGGTGCTCGGCACACCGGCGCGGATGAGGGTGTTGGTTTTCGGATCCATGCGGATCTCGGTCGTGTCCGGGACCTGCTTGATACAGACGAGAATGTTCACGCGGCACCGCCCTCAGCCGAGCAGCGTCTTGCCGATGACCTGACGCTGCACCTGGTTCGTGCCCTCGAAGATGCTGTAGATGCGCGCGTCGCGCAGCAGCTTTTCCAGCGGGTATTCGCGGCTGTAGCCATAGCCGGCAAAGACCTGCAGGCCCATGTTCACCACGTCGTAGCACATTTCCGAGGCAAAGCATTTGAGCGAGTTGCCGAGCGTGCCGATCGGGATGCCGGCGTCCGTCATCTGCGCGCCGTAGACCGCCATGGCGCGCGAGGCCTGAATGCGCATCTCCATGTCCGCGATCAGGAACTGAATGCCCTCGAGTTTTGCGATCGGCCCGTGCTTGAAGCTGCGCTCCCTGGCGTAGTCCACGGCCAGATCCAGCGCGCGCTGCGCCACGCCGACGGCGCCCGCCACGCTGACCGGGCGTTTGCCGGCGAGGAATTTCATGGTCTGGGCAAAGCCGTTGCCCTCCGTGCCGATCAGGCGGTCGGCGGGGACGAACACGTCCTCCATCACGAAATCCGCCGTGTCCGACAGGCGGATGCCCATCTTGTCCTCGTGCTTGCCGACGCTCACCCCGGCGCCGCTTTTTTCCACCAGCAGCAGGCTCATGCCGTGATAGCCCGCATCCGGATTCGTCACGGCCAGCACCACGCACGCCGAGCAGAGCGTGGCGTTCGTGATGAAGCACTTGACGCCGTTGAGCACGTAGCCGCCGTCCACTTTCTTTGCACTCGTGCGCGTGCTGCCGACGTCCGAACCGCTCTGCGGCTCCGTGATCGCCATGGAGATGCCCTCACCGCGCAGAATGCGCGCGCAGGCGGCCTGCTTTTGCGCCTCCGTGCCGTCGGCGAGGATCGCCGACAGGCCGAACGAGTAGGAATTGTTCGAGATCGTGAAGCCGGCGTCATGCTTGGCCAGCTCCTCGCTGATGCAGTAGCGCGTCACGGCGTTGAGTCCCAGTCCGCCGTACTGCTCCGGCACGTCCAGACCAAACAGGCCCATTTCACCCCATTTTTCGTGTAGCTGCACCGGAAATTCGCCCTTTTCATCATATTCTTTCACGACCGGGTCGAGCTCGCGCTCGGCAAATTCGCGGATCATTTTGACGATATCCTGCTGCTCCGGCGTCATGCCGAGATAGTAACCGTATTTGCTCATGAAAATCTTGCTCCTCTCACGGGAAAGCACGTACTTTCCCAACTTTGATTACATTTTAACGAGGCGCGCGGCACGGAACAACGTCATTCAAAACGACGTTTTTTCCCGCCGCCGCACAAGCGACTGTGCAGAAATGACGAAAAAAAGCGCCCGCTTTCTCCTGAAACAGGAGAAAGCGGGCGCGAAACGGTGGTCACTCTTGATGCACGATGCCGCTGTTGCCGGTATCGTTCTCGCCGTGCGGCGTTTCCCAGTGCGGGATGCGGCCGGTCATTTCGAGGATCTTGAACGAGATCATCAGCCGCAGACGGACATCCGGATCGTCGAGATCCAGCGCGAGGATGTCCTGGATCTTCTGAATGCGGTAGATGACGCTGTTGCGGTGCATGTGCACATGCTTGGCGGTCAGGGAGATATTGCGCTCCGAGCACAGGAAGTAATACAGGAGCTTGATGTTGCTGCAGACGCTGTTGTTATCGTCCATGAGCCGGTCCAGATAGTGCGTATAGGTGTCTTCGAGGGGCATGGTGTCGGCATAATGCTCGAGCATGTCCTCCAGATAGTATTTCGAGTAGAAATAGGCGGTGCCGTCCGTATCACGGCGCTTGCCGATATTCGATGCGGCTTCGGCCTGCCGGTAGCCGACGTAGAGCTTCGTGACGTCGCTGAACAGCAGGCTGATGCCCATGCAGGCCTTGTTCTGCCGCAGGGTGGTCAGCAGGGCGTTCCAGTCCTCGGAAAAGCCGGACTGCGTGCGCACGTTTGCGTCGTTCCAGTCGCGGAAGAGGATGATGACGGACGAGCCGTACTGGAACACGCCGTAGTTTGCCAGCGGGCAGTGGGCGCGGAGCTGATTGGAGATGTGTGAGACTTTGAACAGGGTCGAGCTCTCGCACTGCACGAGGCCGATGCGGAACGTGCCCTGATAGGGAATGTTCAGCTGCGCGCAGCGGTCGTGGAAATATTCCGGCGAGTTCTGCTTCGGCCGGATCAGATCGTCGAGCAGCTGCTGCTGTTTGCCGAGCATGCCGGCGTCAAAAATGCCGTTGACTTTATAGTAATTTTCCAGCTCCTGCGTCAGGCAGGTGTAGAGCGAGATGTCGCGCTGCGTCGGCGGCACATCGAGAAAATAGCAGCCGATGAAGCAGTAGGCCGCGCCGTGATTCTTGTAGGAGCGGACGAGAAACGGGTACCCGCAGATGGTCTTTTCCGCCGGGTAGAGCACCGGCTGGACGCACTTGCGCTCGTCCTCATAGTAGCCCCAGCTTGCGATCTGGTTCATATCCTCACGGCTGTAATAGCCGCGCTGGAGCAGGTCGCGGAAATAGGGGATGTCATCGACGGAGCTGCGCGTGGAGCACACGATGTTGTATGCCGAGTCCGTGACGACGATCAGACAGTGCGGGAACGCCTTTTTGGCGATCTCAAAAAACGGCTCGTAGCCGCGCCGTTCGAGAGAGGCCTCCTTGATGGCAAACTCAAAGGCGTGAAACTGTGTAAAGAGGGTAATGAGCCGGTTGACGACCTCGTTGAGGTCGGTGTTTTCGTCAAGCAGGATGCCGTGCAGCGCATGATGGCACTGCAGCTGGGACGGCTTGGCCTTGAAAACGAAGCAGTGGTTTTCAAAAAGCTGCTTTTTCAGCTTTGGGAGCACTTTCGGTGTGCAGACATACAGCGTGTCCGGCTCCAGAATATCCGTGGGAGAGGTCAGAATCTGTACGCCGGTGAAGGTGAAATCGCCGTCGGTCTCTATCAGTTGTGCGCCGTATTCCGTCAGGGTTTCCAGGATCAGTTGCAAAGACAATTTCATTCAGAATCCACCACACTTCCATTTTTCTGTCCCCGGGACGGGGGCTGATTGCTGATTTGCAAAAAGGGGTGCCGTCCGGCACCCCTTTGGCCGGTCATCCGGCAGTGATCTGCTTACTTGCTGAATTCCGCGAACAGCGCGTCGTTGTCCGCGCCGATGGATTTGCTCTGCGCGAAGTAGTTCTGCACGCCGACGCTCTCCATGTAGATCGGGATCTGCGGCTGATAGTAGTGCTTGCCGCTCTCGTAGGTGCCCTCGCCGAGGTAGCCGTTGGACAGGCACTGGTCGAGCTGCTCCTGCTCTTTGTACTTGTCGCCGATGCCGCGCAGCACGGTGCAGGGCACGTTGCCGGCCTGGAGCACGCTCATGATCTCGTCGGCGGTCTTTTTCTTTGCTTCCTCGATGCAGCGCGCCACGATGATGGCACAGTTGCCGTTGACGTTCAGCGCCGGGCGCGTGTTCACACGCTCGTCGTCGAGCATGTCCTCGATGTTGAAGGCTTTGCAGAAGATGGGGAAGTAGCGCTCGTACTCATTGACGAAGATCTGCACGAACTTGCCGTCCTTCGTCTCGAACGCCTGGCCCATGGGGCTCTGCGTGAAGCGGGAGCGCGGCCAGGGGTTGAAGTACTGCGTGCCGGAGTTGATCGCGGATGTGACCCAGTTGCCGGTGCCGTAGAGAGAGGCGGACACATAATCGCCCTTACCGGTACGCTCGCGGGCAAACAGCGCCGTCATGATCGCGCCGAACAGCGGCATGCCGGTCGTCAGGTCGCCCATGCCGGTCGGCGGGCAGATCGGGGAGTCGTCCGGATTCAGGCGCAGGTCGGAGATCAGGCCGTTCATGGCGAAGAATGCCACGGCGTCCAGGCCGGGGGCAGCGGACAGCGGGCCGTCCTTGCAGCCGTAGCCGGTGGCGTGCGCCATGACCAGGCGCGGGTATTTCTCTTTCAGGGTGTCATAGTCCAGGTTGTGCTTTTTCAGACCGCCGAGACGCATGCTCGTCAGGAATACGTCCGCCTTGGCGAGCATGTTGTGCAGCACGCGCTCGTGCTCGGGATCGTTGAGATCCATGTGCATGAATTCCTTGCCGCCGTTGAAGAGGTCGAACGAGGGGTTCTCGTTCGCTTCGATCGGCATGCCGCAGGTGCGGCCCCAGTAGCGAACCGAGTCGCCCGCTTTGCCGGTCTCGATCTTGACGACTCTGGCGCCGAGGCAGCGCAGAAACTCACCTGCGGAGGGGGCGGCCCAATAGGTCGTCAGCTCCACGACGAAAAGACCTTCGAGTGGTTTATTCATATTGTATCAACCTCCTGTATTTTTCAGTCCATCCTCATCGCACGCACAAAAGACAACAAAAATGCGCGAAAGTGACGAATGACTGTTTTTTAACAATTCCAATTATACAGGTGGCCGACTGCAAACGAAAAGGGCAGGAGTTACGAAAAAAGTGTGCGTATTTGCACAAAACCTGTGCAGAAACGACGATTGCATATCCCAGGGAACGCTTGAAATTCCAACAAAAAGCGCGACTGTGCAATCGCTCCGAAAACGCCGCCGTGAAAGTGACGATTCATGTGCAAAAACAACGACGGTCGTTTCTGGCGGAATGACGGTGTGCGTTTTTTTCAAGCACGTTAAAATATAAACGTTAAATCCGAAACGCGCAAGTAGGTTCTTTCCATTTTGGCCGTTTCGGGAGATAATTCACAATTTTATAAAGAATAGAACCATGAAAAAGAGGATCGGAGGGATCACCCATGCGGGAAATTGCTCAGAAGCTTTCACGGTGCAGCAGCTTTGGCGCGCTCATGGATGATGCGTTCGCGCGCTGCCCGGAGCGCGAGGCCATTGTATACGAGGACTGGCGGCTGACCTATGGCGACCTGGAGCGCTACATCCACCAGACGGCGCACTATCTGCGGCACCTCGGCGTGCGCAAGGGCAGCCGGGTCGCGATCCTGTCGCGCAACTGCCCGGAGTGGATCATTGCCGAGTTTGCGCTCTATCAGCTCGGCGCCATTGTGGTCAAGATCAACTGGCGGCTCACGCCGCCGGAGCAGGCGCGCATGCTCGCGCGCAATCAGGTGTCGGTCGCCTTTCTCAAGGCGGAGAAGCCGGAGTGGGGCGCGGAGCTCGAGCGACTGTGCGCGGACAGCGTACGCCTGATCCGGCTGGAGCCGGTCGACGGCCGCTCGGCGCTGTGCGCGCTCGTCAGCGGCGAGCCGGACACGCCGCCGGACGTGCCGGTCTCGCGTGACGATGTCGCCTGCCGCCTGCACACGAGTGGCACGACGGGGGAGCCGAAGTGCGTCGTCTACACGCACGGCGGCATGCTCCGCGAGATCGTGAGCATGCTGCAGGTCTATCCCTACCCGGACGGGCAGCGGTATCAGTTCATTGCGCAGCTGTTCCACTCGGCCGCCATCGGTGCGCACCTGTCGCTTGCGACCGGCGGCACGATGGTGCTCAAGGATCATTTCGCGCTTGAGGATTACATGCACACGCTCGTGTCCGAGCGCATCGAGTCCATCAGTGTCGTGCCGACGGTGCTCAAGTGGATCCTCGACGAGACGGACAACGGGGACTATGATCTCTCGCACCTCAAGACCGTCAACTATTCCACCTGCCCGATCCCGAAGGCGCTGCTGCAGCGCGCGATCGAGAAGCTGCACTGCAGCTTCTATCAGTCCTACGGCATGACGGAAATGGGCAGCACCGTCACAGCGCTGCTGCCGGAAGACCACCTGCGCGACGGCGGTAAGTACCTCTCGTCCGTCGGCCGGCCGATCCCCGGCGCGGCCGTGCGCATCGTCGCGCCGGACGGCAGCGATTGCCCGGCAGGCACCGCGGGTGAGATCTATGTGCGCGGCCCGGGCCGGATGCTGGAATATCTGGATGCGCCCGAGACGACGCACGCGGCGCTGGTCGGCGGCTGGTACCGCACGAAAGACATGGGCATGCTCGACGCGCAGGGGTACCTGTTCCTGAGCGGCCGTGCCGACGATCTCATTATTTCCGGCGGCGAGAACATCTATCCCGGAGAGGTCACCAATGTCATCATGCAGCTTTGCGACGACGTGGCCGAGGTCGCGGTCTACGGCGTGCCGGACGAGACCTGGGGCGAGCACGTGAAAGCGAGCGTTGTGCTCATGCCGGGCAGCCGGCTCACGGCGGAGGCGCTGCGCCAGTATTGCCGCGCGCATATGCCGACGTTCCGCGCGCCGAAGGAGATCGAGATCGTGCCGGAGCTGCCCAAGGGCGCGACCGGAAAAGTGCTCACGGCCGTGCTGCGCGCGCGCAGTGTCCAGGCGAGCTGACGCGCGCATCTTGTAGGCCGTGCCCATCCGGCGCACGGCGGCAACTGCTGTTTTTTGGAGAAATCAGCGTTGTGAAGCGACTGACGGTTTGCTATTGTGAAATCACAAACAACCAGACGCCGCACAGCGGCACACGTGAATATTTCAGGAGGTAATACCTATGATCCGTACCAAACTTACCGAAATGCTGGGGATCGAATACCCCATCGTGCAGGGCTGCATGCAGTGGATTTCCCGCGCACCGCTGGTCGCCGCCGTGTCGGAGGCCGGCGGCCTGGGGCTGCTGTCGTCGAGCACGTTTTCCTCGGCCGATGAGCTGCAGGCGGAGATCCGCAAGATCAAGTCCATGACGAGCAAGCCCTTTGCCGTCAACCTCACGCTCATGCCGTCGCTCGTCGTGCCGGACTATGCGGGCTACATCCGCGTCTGCGCCGAAGAGGGCGTCAAGGTCATGGAGACCGCCGGCCGCCCGCCGAAGGACGACATGGTGCGCGCCATCAAGGACGCCGGCATGGTGCTCATCCACAAGTGCACCACCGTCAAGCACGCGCTCAAGGCGCAGTCGCTCGGCGCGGACATGGTCGTCGCCGACGGCTTTGAGTGCGCCGGCCACCCGGGCGAGAACGATCTCGGCACCATGGTGCTCACGCCGCGCTGTGTGGAGGCGCTTGACATTCCGGTCATCTGCGCCGGCGGCGTTTCGACCGGCCGCCAGATGGCAGCCGCGCTCATGCTCGGCGCCGAAGGCGTGTACATGGGCACCCGCTTCCTGCTGTCCGAGGAGTGCCCCGTGCTCCCGGCCGTGAAAAACTACCTCGTCGAGCACGCCAACGAGATGGAGACGATCCTGCTTCTGCGCTCGTTCCAGAACTCCACGCGCATGTATAAGAGCGAAGTCGCCAAGCGCGTCTTTGCCAAGGAGCAGGCCGGCTGCGAATTCAAGGATGTGGCCGAGGATATGGCCGGCAAGACGGCCTGCAAGATGTTCTTCGAGAACGCGGACGTGGAAAACTGCGGCGTCATCTGCTGCGGCCAGACGTCCGGCCTGATCCACGATGTGCTGCCCGTGCAGACCATCATCGGCCAGATGATGCACGAGTGCGAGGCGACCATCGCAAAGTTCGCCTGACTTTGGTAATCCCCCCATTCCCTTCTTTTTTCTTTGGAGCGGCTCGGCCCCCGGGCCGGGTCGCTCCCCCCCTTATTATCAGAAATGGAGATCCGATCATGTTCTATTCGTTTCATGGAAAATGCCCGCGCGTCGATCCCACGGCGTTTGTCAGCACCAGCGCCGAGCTCATCGGCGATGTGACGGTTGGCCCGCGGTGCTATATCGGTCCCGGCGCCGTGATCCGCGGCGATGCCGCCGAGATCATTCTCGAGGAGGAGGTCGCGGTGGAAGACGGCGTCATCATCCATGCCGGCGGGGCGGACAAGCGCTGCCTGCTGTCCCGGCGTGTGACCATCGGTCACGGGGCGATCGTCCATGCGCGCTATCTCGGCCCGGAGGCCAGCATCGGCATGGGCGCGGTGCTCAGCCTTGGGTGTGCGATCGGTGCCGGCAGCGTCGTGGCGGAGTCCGCGCTCGTGCCGCAGGGCAAGTCCGTTCCGCCGGAGACGCTCGTTGCCGGCATCCCGGCCAAGCCTCTGCGCCCGCTCACGCAGGCGGACCGCGAGAGCTGGCAGGCCACGAAGGACTGGTATGTCCGGCTCACGGCGGCGTACCTGGATCCGAATCATTTCTTTCCCGTTGCACCGCGGGAGGCGTGAGCACGATGGATTGGCGTGAGATCTATGCGCGCAGGCTCTGCACGCCGGAGCAGGCGGCGGCGCTGATCGCGCCCGGCGACCGCATCTTTGCCGGCGGCGCCGGTAGCTTCCCGGCCGTGCTGATCGACGCGGTGAGCGACCGCGCGGAGCTGCGCGGCATCCCGGTCGTGACCGTCGTCAACGGCACGGAGAGCCGCGCCCTGTCCGACCCGGTCTGCTTTGCGCGCACGCCGTATCACTCCCTGTTTCTCGGCCGCGCCGACCGCAAGTTTCAGCAGCGCGGCGGCCTGCACGAAAACTCCGTGCAGTTTCACCAGACCGTGCGCGCAGCGCGCGAGGTCTACCGTGTCAATACGCTGATGCTCGAGGTGTCCGAGCCGGATGCGGACGGGTATCTGTATTACGGCCCGCGCGGCACGGCCTGGAGTTCGCTCGATACACAGGTCGAAAAGCGCATCTATCAGGTCAACGCCTTTCAGCAGCGCACCCGCGGCGAGCACCATCGCATCCATGTCTCGGAGGTTACGGCGCTCTGCCGCGCGGATCATCCGCTCAATACCTATCATTATAAAGCGCCCGATGCACTCGATGCGCGCATTGCCGCGCACATCCTGCCGCTCGTCCGGGACGGCGATACGCTGCAGGTCGGCATCGGCGGCATTCCCAACGCCGTCGCCTACGGGCTGCATGGACGCAAACGGCTCGGGATTTACACGGAGGTGCTCACACAGGCGCAGCTGCGCCTGATGGCCAGCGGCGCGGTCGATCTCGATCGGGTCGAGGCGTCCATCGTGCTCGACGCGGCGGGGCATCTGGATGATTTTGCGCTCGCGCACATCCGCATGATCCCGGTGGACGTGCTCAACGATCCGTTCCGTGCCGCGCAGCAGCCGGGGCTTATCTCGGTCAACGGCTGCCTGATGGCCGATCTGACCGGGCAGGTCTGCGCCGAGGCCATTGACGGCCGGCAGTATTCCGGCGTCGGCGGTCAGCTCGATTTTGTCCGCGCCGCGGCGCGTTCTGTCGGCGGACGGAGTTTTCTGTGCCTGCATTCCACGCACGAAGCGCCCGACGGGACGCTCACGTCCAACATTCGCGCGCATCTTCCGTCCGGTGCAGTCGTCACGACGCCGCGCAGCGATGTCATGTACATCGTCACGGAGTGGGGCGCGGCCGATCTGCACAATCAACCGCTGGAGACGCGCATCTGCGCCATGATCCGCATCGCGCATCCGCGCTTTCGCTGCGCGCTCGCACAGGAGGCAGTCGCCTGGGGACAACTGTCACCGGAGTGCGCCGCGCAATTTGATACACAACCCGAACCAGAGGAGGAAACCACATGAACCTCGCATACGAACCGCTGTTTACACCGTTTTCGATCCGCAATACGCGCATTAAAAACCGCTACTTCATGGCCGCCATGGGCACCGTCACGCACAACGATGAGGACGGTGCTTACCTGCCGGACGCCGTGGACTATTTCGTCCGCCGCGCCGCCGGCGGCGTCGGCCTGATCATCACGGGCGCCAACTGGGTGGACAACAACATTGAGGTCCACAGCCCCGGTTCTTTCCCGTGCCCGACGATCTGCCCCGGGAAATACATCAAGGCCGCGCGCGAGCTGACCGACCGCGTGCACGCCTTTGACACCAAGATCTTCGTGCAGCTCACGGCCGGCCTTGGCCGCAGCGCCATGCCCGCCATGATCCATGACCGCAAGTTTGTCGCGCCGAGTACGATCAGCAACCGCTGGAACCCGCGCATCGAGTGCCGCGAGCTGACGACGGAGGAGGTCGAGCGGCTCGTGGAGCAGTTCGGTGTGTCGGCTGCTATCGCCAAAAAGTGCGGATATGACGGCGTTGAGGTGCATGCCGTGCACGAGGGCTATCTGCTCGACTGCTTTGCCATGTCGCTGTTCAACAAGCGCACGGACAAGTACGGCGGCGATCTCAACGGCCGCCTGCGCTTCGCCATCGAGATCGTGCAGAAGATCAAGCAGTACTGCGGCGAGGATTTCCCGGTCATCCTGCGCTTTTCGCTCAAGAGCTATATCAAGGATCTGCGTCAGGGCGCGGTGCCGGGTGAGACGTTCACCGAGCTCGGCCGCGATACGGACGAGGGCCTGCAGGCGGCCAGGATCCTGGTCGATGCGGGCTACGACGCGCTCGATGTCGATGCCGGCACCTACGATAGCTGGTACTGGGCGCATCCGCCGATGTACTTTGACAAGGGCGTCTATCTGCCGTTTGCCGAGCAGGTCAAGCAGGTCGTGGACGTGCCGGTGCTGGCTGCCGGACGCATGGACGATCCGGATCTGGCGGCGCAGGCGCTGCGAGACGGCCGCTGCGACATGATCGGTCTGGCGCGTCCGCTCCTGGCCGAGCCTGACTACGTCCGCAAGGTGCGCAACGACGAGCTCGCGCTCATCCGTCCGTGCCTGTGCTGCCACGAGGGCTGCTTCGGCCGCGCGTTTGACGGCGCGGTCGGCTCCTGCGCGGTCAACCCCGAGTGCGCGCGCGAGCGGCTCGTCGGCATCACGCCCGTAGCGGAGAAAAAGCGCGTGGTCGTTGTCGGCGGCGGGCCTGCCGGCCTGGAGGCGGCGCGCGTGAGCGCGCTGCGCGGCCATGATGTCACGCTGCTCGAAGCGAGCGATGCCCTCGGCGGCGCGCTCAAGCCGGCCGGTGTGCCGCACTTCAAGCAGGCGGATCGTGATCTTGTTGCCTGGTATGCCGCCACGCTTGCGCATCTGGGCGTGGACGTGCGCCTGAATACACGCGCGGATAAGGCGCTGCTCGATTCCCTCAAGCCGCAGACGGTGTTCGTCGCCGAGGGCAGCACGCCCAGAACGCTGGCATTGCCCGGTGCGGACGGAGACAATGTGGTCAGCGCGCTCGACGTGCTCGAGGGCAAGGCGAAAGCCGGCAAGTCGGTCGTCATCATCGGCGCGGGACTCGTCGCCTGCGAACTGGCGCTGCACCTGGTGCAAAACGGCCACACCGTCACGCTGCTCGCCCGGCGCAAGCTCCTGCGCTCGGCCAAGCTGCCGGCCATGAATGAGCTCATGCTGCGCGACCTGCTCGTGTTCCACGGCGTGCACATCGTCGAGGGCGCGGCGCTGGAATCCGTCGATGCCAAGGGCGTTTATTACGAGGTCGAGGGCGTGCCCGCGCTGGCGGAGGGTGACACGGTCATCACAGCGGTCGGCATGGAGGCCAACCATGCGCTCTTTGACGCGATCCGCGATGACTATGAGACCGTGCTCGCGCTCGGCGACGGCCGCCGTGTGCGCAACATCTTCGGCGCCATCTGGGATGGCTACGAGGCGGCACGCAGTCTGTAATTGCGATCCAAATACGTTTGCCCGGGCAGGTTCCACCTGCCCGGGCGTTGTGCTTGCATCCGGCGGCTGTGCATGATAAAATCATACATCTTTTATTTGAATGGAGAGACCATTATGCTCTATACCTTTGGCGGGAAAGCCCCGCAGGTCGACCCGACAGCGTTCGTCAGTGCGAGCGCGGAGCTCATCGGCGATGTGATTGTCGGCCCGCGCTGCTATATCGGCCCTTATGCCGTCATCCGCGCCGACGCCTCGCGCATCGTCCTCGAGGAGGAGGTCGCGGTCGAGGACGGCGTCATCATCCACACCGGCGGGGAAGATCCCGTCGTGACCATTTCGCGCCGCGTGACCATCGGCCACGGCGCGATCATCCACGCGCGTGTGATCGGGCCGGAGGCCAGCATCGGCATGGGCGCGGTGCTCAGCCTCTGCAGCGAGATCGGCGCGGGCAGCATCGTGGCCGAGTCGGCGCTCGTGCCGCAGGGCAAGATCATTCCGCCGGAGACGCTCGTCGCGGGCGTGCCCGCAAGGCCGCTGCGCGAGCTGACCGACAAAGACCGCACCGACTGGCGCGAGACGAAGGACTGGTACGTGCGCATGGCGGCACAGTATCTCGACCCGGACAACTATCATCCGGTCAAGTGACGGCTTGAAATGCCTGGGCACCCATGCTATAATAAACTGCTATGTCAGCCGCGGCCGCGGCTGGGAAACGAAGGAGATGCTCGGATCTATGAAACTCGGTATCGTCGGCCTGCCGAACGTCGGCAAGTCCACGCTGTTCAACGCCATTACGAACGCGGGCGCGGAAGTCGCCAACTATGCGTTCTGCACCATCAACCCGAACGTCGGCATGGTCTCCGTGCCGGATGCGCGGCTGGATTATCTGGCTGAGATGTATCAGCCGAAGAAAAAGACCCCCGCGGTGATCGAGTTTGTCGACATCGCCGGCCTCGTCAAGGGTGCGTCCAAGGGCGAGGGCCTCGGCAACAAGTTTTTGTCCAACATCCGCGCCACGGATGCGATCGTGCACGTCGTGCGCTGCTTTGACGATGAAAACGTCATGCACGTCGAGGGTTCGACCGACCCGCTGCGCGACATTGAGATCATCGACCTCGAACTTATCATGGCGGACATCGAGATGGTCCAGCGCCGCATCGACAAGGCGGCCAAGGCCGGCAAGAGCGGCGACAAGGCCTGCCTGCACGAGGCGGATGTGTTCCGCGGTCTGCTCGAGCATCTCAACGACGGCAAGAGCGCCCGCACCTATGACTGCAGCGACGAGGATCGTGCCCTGCTCGAGACGAGCGACCTGCTGAGCATCAAGCCCGTCATTTACGCCGCCAACCTCGACGAAAATACATTCGCCGCCGGGTATGAAGATTGCAAGTACTATCAGCAGGTGCGCGATCTGGCTGCGTCTCAGGGCGCGCAGGTGCTGCCCATCTGCGCGAAGGTCGAGCAGGAGATCGGCGAGCTCGAGCCCGACGAGCGCGCCATGTTCCTCGAGGAGCTCGGCATCGAAGAGTCCGGCCTCGACCGGCTCATCCAGTGTTCGTACAGCCTGCTGGGGCTCATTTCGTTCCTGACGTGCGGCAGCGATGAGTGCCGCGCCTGGACGATCACGCGCGGCACGAAGGCACCGCAGGCCGCCGGCAAGATCCACTCGGACTTCGAGCGCGGCTTCATCCGCGCTGAGATCGTCGCGTTCGACGACCTGAAAGCCTGCGGCAGCATGGCCGTCGCCAAGGAGAAAGGCCTCGTCCGCTCCGAGGGCAAGGACTATGTCATGCACGACGGCGACGTGACGCTCTTCCGCTTCAACGTCTGATCTTTCTGGAAAACGACGAACCGCACGCGGCAAAACGCCGCGTGCGGTCTTTTCTTATTCCGTTGTGTCGCCGCCGCGCAGGCGGCCGAATTTCCCGCGCAGGCGCTCGCCGAATTTCGGCGGCTGCGCGGGGCGCTCCAGCAGGAAGATGCCGCAGTCTGCACAGTACCGGCAGTCGGCAAAGCTGCCTTCCCAGATCCCGTGGCTCACCACGAGATCGCCGTCCTCGTCCGCGCGAAAGGATATGGACTTTTCCTCCTGACTCCAGATGATCTGCCGCGCGCTCTGCAGATAGCCGGAGAGCAATTCCCTGCCGCAGTAGGGGCATTTGTCGCCTATGGTCATGGTGGTGCGCTCCTTTCTGTTATCGGTTGGACTTCTAGATTCAGTATAGCACGGACTGCCTGCATTTGGCAAGCGATCCGTGCAGCGTTTCATGCACAAACGGCGGCAATTCCGGCCGGATTTCGTATGAAATTGTGCTTGACAGGGGATAACAGTCGGTGTTACGATGATACCGTTCAAAAGGCAGTGACGGGACTTGCACCCGAGTGAGGACGGACAGAGAATGGCGGTCATAGGCTGTGAGCCGCCTGCGGCACCCCTCCGGCGCAGACCTTCCCCGAGCCGATCGCCCGAACCTTACAGTAAGGCGATCCGTGCGGCGCGCGTTACAGCGCCAACTGAGGGAAACTCAGGGTGGAACCGTGTGATTTCAGCACCCCTGTGCCGCGAGGCGCAGGGGTGTTTTTAGTTTAGGAGGAGACATTATGGACGATCAGTACACCTTTGAAAACAAGACCTACAGAGATACCTACCGTCACACCACCAGCCACATTCTCGCCCAGGCCATGAAGCGCCTGTACCCCGAGGTGAAGCTGGCCATTGGCCCGGCCATCGAGGACGGTTTCTATTATGATTTTGACAGCCCTCAGCCGTTCACGCCCGAGGTGCTCGAAAAGCTCGAGGCCGAGATGCGCAAGATCTGCAAGGAGAAGCTGCGTCTCGAGCGCTTTGAGCTCCCGCGCGCCGAAGCGCTGAAGTTCATGGAGGAGCGCGATGAGCCGTACAAGGTCGAGCTCATCAACGACCTGCCGGAGGATGCCGTCATCTCCTTCTACCGTCAGGGCGAATTCGTTGACCTCTGCGCCGGCCCGCATCTGGACTCCACCGGCCGCGTCAAGGGCAACGCCATCAAGCTCACGAGCGTCACCGGCGCCTACTGGCGCGGCGACAGCAACCGCAAGATGCTCCAGCGCATTTACGGCACCTGCTTCCCGAAGAAGGAGGAGCTCGATGCGTATCTGGCCCGCATCGAAGAGGCCAAGAAGCGCGACCACCGCAAGCTCGGCAAGGAGCTCGGCCTGTTCACGTTCATGGACGAGGGCCCGGGCTTCCCGTTCTTCCTGCCCAACGGCATGGTGCTCAAAAACCAGCTCATCGACTACTGGCGCGAGATCCATAAGAAGGCCGGCTATGTCGAGATCTCGACGCCGATCATGCTCAACCAGGATCTCTGGCACCGCAGCGGCCACTGGGATCACTATAAAGATAATATGTATACGACCGTCATCGACGATGTGCCGTTCGCGCTCAAGCCGATGAACTGCCCCGGCGGCATGCTGGTCTATAAGTCCCAGCCGCACTCCTACCGCGACCTGCCGCTGCGTGTCGGCGAACTCGGCATCGTGCACCGCCATGAACTGTCCGGCGCCCTGCACGGCCTGTTCCGCGTCCGCTGCTTCACGCAGGACGATGCGCACATCTTCATGACGCCCGATCAGGTCAAGGACGAGATCAAGGGCGTGGCCAAGCTCATCGACGATGTGTACTCGCTCTTCGGCTTCAAGTACCACATGGAGCTGTCCACCATGCCGGAGGATCACATCGGCACGGACGAGCAGTGGGAGGTTGCGACAAATGGCCTCGTCTCCGCGCTCAACGAGCTTGGCAAGCCCTATGTCATCAACGAGGGCGACGGCGCGTTCTACGGCCCGAAGATCGACTTCCATCTGGAAGACAGCCTCGGCCGCACCTGGCAGTGCGGCACGATCCAGCTGGATATGCAGATGCCCGAGCGCTTTGACCTTGAGTATGTCGGCGCTGATGGCGAGAAGCACCGCCCGGTCATGATCCACCGCGTCTGCTTCGGCTCTATCGAGCGCTTCATCGGCATCCTCACCGAGCACTATGCCGGCGCGTTCCCGCTGTGGCTCGCGCCCGTGCAGGTCAAGGTCATGCCCATCACCGACCGCACGAACAACTACGCCAAGCACGTTGCCGACCGTCTGGAGAAGGCTGGCCTGCGCGTCGAGACCGACCTGCGCAACGAGAAGATCGGCTACAAGATCCGCGAGGCGCAGAGCCAGAAGATCCCGTATATGCTCGTCCTCGGCGATAAGGAAGCGGAAAACGACACCATCTCCGTGCGCACCCTCTCCGGCGAGCAGAGCGTTGAGGGCCTTTCGGACTTCATCGCGCGCCTGCAGGCGGATGTCAAGTCGCGCAAAAGCTGATTTTTCAAATTTGCCTGCATAAGAAACACGCTCCTTCGCAGACTAGAACCAAACGTCTGCGAAGGAGTTTTGTATATGCAGAAACGATCCAAACGCTTGTGTCTCGCACTCGCGGTACTGCTCTCGGTGAGCATGGTGCTCGTTGCGCTTGTCCCGGCTGTCGAGGCGGCCTCGTACAAAAAAGGCTCCAGCGGCGCCGTAGTCACGCAGATCCAGACGAAGCTCAAAAGTTGGGGCTACTATACCGGTACCGTGGACGGTATCTACGGCAGCGGCACCGAGCGCGCCGTGCGCGCCTTCCAGCAGAAAAACGGCCTCACGGTCGACGGCAAGGCCGGCGACCAGACGCTGGCGGCCATGGGGCTGTCCGCGGGCGGAGGCAATTCCAGCAATTCCGGCGGTTCCGGCGGCGCGTCCAGTTCGCAGGTCGATCTGCTCGCGCGCCTGATCTCGGCGGAGGCCCGCGGCGAGCCGTACTCCGGCCAGGTGGCCGTCGGCGCCGTCGTTCTCAACCGCATCAAGCACCCGTCGTTCCCGAATACGCTCTCCGGCGTCATCTATCAGAGCGGCGC